>ERZ1370068.6776-contig-5738_pt1 | contig 70000 bp, 124 predicted proteins | sample MGYA00561227_ERZ1370068 | MGnify/ENA primary metagenome ERZ1370068 (study PRJEB38410, sample SAMEA6850437) | metagenome | study: Metagenomic assessment of the ecological functions of the soil: analysis of the soil microbiota associated with the...
GATGTGCTTCGTTCAGTTGCGTAACATTGCTAAAACTTACCGCGATCGCCAGGAGCGGCCCCGACGAACTGGCCACCGAGCCGCTGCTCTCCAGCGGCGCGCCCATCAGCCTCTTGGTTCCGCTAGTCGCATGCTCTGGAAGCGAAGTAGCGTTTTCCGGTTCGCAATCTCGCTGTGCGCTCCCACGGCGGGGCCGGAGAGGTCTGCGGCTTTTCCGCCTTTCCTTTTCGTTTCCCTTCCCGCCATCACTCGGTTTTGCAGATGTCACCCCGAACGAAGCGGCCAGTCCTCGAGTCTCCTGCAGGGACTGCGGGACCAGTCACGCCTACGCCTACCAAATCGAGGAGGCCAGGGCCAATCTCGACGGTTCGACCAGAATCGTTGAACTGCTCGTCAGGCAAGGCATCGTCGCGGACGATGATGTATCCCGCAGCCTCGCTGCCCAGAGCGCAAATGCAGGTGGATCGATCTCGCCGACACGGTCGTGCCGCAGGAGGTAATCGATGAGATCAAGCCACAGGACGCGCGCCGCTTCAAGATGATCCCGATCGCGCGCAATGAGAACTGCCTGGTCGTCGCGACAGGCGATCCGCTCGATTTCGACAGCATCGACGGCCTCAGGCTTTTGTTGAAACGCGAGATCGATCTGGTCTGCACCACGCCCGAAAAAATCCGGCAGGCGCTGGTCAGAATATTACGGCAGCGCGGAGGAAGCGGTCGATATCCTGCGCGAAAAAATCGGCGATACCGCGATCGAGGAACTCGACATCGCCGAAGGCGCCGAGCTGCCGGAAGGCGAGGGCGGGGACGCGCCGATCGTCCGGATGGTCTCCGATGCTCCTGCTCGAAGCGCACAAGCTCGGGGCGAGCGATATCCATCTCGAGCCGCTCGAGAAAAGCTTTCGCGTCCGGTTTCGGATCGACGGGGTGCTCCAGGAAATGCAATCGCCCCCGAAGAAATTGCAATCCGCCATCATCAGCCGGCTCAAAATCATGACCGGCTCGATGAGCATCGCGGAAAAGCGTCTCCCGCAGGACGGTCGCATCCAGGTCAAGATGGGAAAGAAATCGATCGACCTGCGGCGTCTCGACCCTGCCGACCAACCACGGCGAGAGCATGGTCATGCGGCTGCTCGATAAATCGAACCTGCTCCTCGGTCTGCCCGAACTCGGTTTCCTGAGCGACGATCAGGAGATTTTCGAGCGACTCTTGCGGGCGCCAGACGGCATTTTGCTCGTCACCGGCCCGACCGGCTCTGGAAAGACCAGTACGCTCTACGCCTGTCTCAACTACATCAACAAACCCGATCGCAAGATCATCACCGATCGAGGAGCCGGTCAGTATCAGATGAACGGGATCAACCAGGTGCAGGTAAATGCCGAGATCGGGATGACGTTTCCCGTCGCTCTCCGCTCCATCCTGCGCCAGGCGCCGAATATCATTATGATCGGTGAGATTCGCGATCGCGAGACGGCTGCGATCGCGACTAATGCCAGTCTCACTGGTCATCCTCGTCTTCAGCACTCTGCACACGAACGATGCGCCCTCGGCGGTCGCGCGCTTGATCGATATCGGCGTTCAGCCCTTTCTCGTCGCGACCTCGATCCGCGCGATCATGGCCGCAGCGACTCGTTAGGCGACTATGCTAGAAGTGCAAGGAACCGGGCCACTCTCGCGGAATCAGACCTGCGCGGCGCTGCACATCGAAGCCTCGCAACTGGGCGAGGCGAGCGTGATGCGCCCGGTCGGCTGCGAGCACTGCCGGCAGACCGGCTACAAAGGGCGGATAGGCATTTTCGAAATCTTCGAGATCGACGACGAGGTGCGTCACATGGTCAACAATCGCGCCTCCACGATGGTCGTTACGTCAGCGGGCGCGCGAGCTCGGGATGCGCACCCTGCGCGAAGACGGCGTGCGCAAGGTGCTCGCGGGACTGACCTCGGCCGAGGAGGTCATTTCGATGACGTTAGGCGACGTCAATTGACGATGAAGGCGTCGTTATTCCAGGAAGTCGAGTCCCGGAGCGATACGCGCAGACCAGCGTTTGTCCTCTCACCGCTGCGAACGGTGCAGGATCGCTCCGACATGACTGGCGCTCAGGACGAACGCAAGAACCTTAGCGAATGAATAACGAACGCCTCGCCGACTTTTCATTGACCAGGGCGTGATGGATCGCGCCCAGGCCGACGACTGTCCTTCTCGAGACGACGCAAAATGGGAAAGCGATCGACCAGGCGATGATCGATCATGGGATCGTGGACGAAGCGCAGTTCTTACCGGATCATCGCGGACGCGCTCGGGACGGAAGTGGTCGATCTCGATACCGTCGAATTCACTCCCGAAATTTTGCGTGCGATTCCCGCCGGGCTGTGCGCGCTTGCACCGCGCGCCCTTCCAGTCGGGCGCTGAGGAGAACACGATCCGGGTCGCGCTGATCGATCCGCTCGATACACAGACGATTGACGACCTCGCGCTTCGCGTTGGGCCGCGACATCCAGGTGGTGCTTGCCCCCGTCAGCAAATCCGAGAGCGCCTGAAAAAGCATTATGGCGACGAGACCTCCAGCATGGAGGAGATCCTCAAGCAGCTCGGCGAAACTGGCGAGTTGATGACACTCGACGGTGACAGAAGCGACGGCCGCCAATGTCGAAGCCGAAGCGAACGCGCACCCCGATCATCCGCTTCGTTGATCTGATCTTGTATCAGGCGATCCGAGACGGGGCGAGCGACATTCATTTCGAGCCGTTCGAGGCTGAGTTCAAAGTCCGCTACCGCGTCGACGGCGCGCTCTACGAAATGGCGCCGCCGCCGCGCCATCTCGCGCTCCCGGTTATCTCGCGGGTTAAGGTGATGGCGAACATGAACATCGCCAGAGCGCCGCCTGCCGCAAGACGGTCGCATCCAGAAGAATATCGCCGGGCCGCAGCGGTCGATCTGCGCGTTTCGACTTTTGCCGACGCAGTTTGGCGAAAGCGCGTCGTCCTGCGCGTGCTCGATCGCTCCACCGTGAATCTTGATCTCGAGGCGCTCAGGACTGCCGATGACATCCTCAATTACCTCCTCGAGGTGATCTGATCCGGCCTAACGGAATCTTCATTGTCACCGGTCCGACCGGTTCCGGCAAGACGACAACGCTTTATTCCTGCCTGCGCAAGATCAGCACGATCGATTCCAAATTGCTGACCGCGGAAGAACCGGTCGAATGCGATCTCGAAGGCGTCATGCAGGTGCCGGTGAATGAAGCGATCGGCCTCGACCTTTGCGCGCGTCCTGCGCGCGTTCCTCCGCCAGGATCCCGATCGCATCATGGTCGGTGAGACGCGCGATCTCGAGACCGCGCAAATCGCCATCCAGGCCTCGCTCACCGGGCATCTCGTCTTTACCACCCTGCACACCAACGACGCGCCGGGCGCGATCGCGCGCTTGATCGACATGGGAGTGGAGCCGTTCCTCATCTCGTCCACGCTTGACGCCGTCCTCGGGCAGCGTCTGCTCCGCAGCATCTGCCCCGATTGCCGGACAGCCTACCAGCCAAACGAATCGTTGCTCGCCGAGCTCGACCTTTCGCCTGCGACGAAATCGGCGACCGCCAGGTTTTACTACGGGAAGGTTGCGACGAACTGCAATCACACCGGTTACAAGGGCCGCAAAGGAATCTACGAGCTGATGAGAATCGACGGATCCCATTCGTGCTCTGATCAACGAGCGAACGCCCCTCGGTCATTTTGAAACAAAAGGCGATCGAACACGGCATGGTGACGCTGCGGCAGGACGGCATCCGCAGCATTTTCGAGGGCGACACGACGATCGAGGAAGTGCTGAAGTATACGTGAAGCATTGAGCGATTGAATTGAATTGAACGAAATCAGATCGACTTTGCCGTCAAATTCGCTCATCTCTCCTCACTCCCCAAAATTCCCCATGCCCCAGTTACGCTTACGTGGCGCTCGACTCGCGCGGTCAGGAATCGACCGGCTTCGTCGAAGCCGTTTCGACCAATGAACGCCATCGGCCAGCTTCGAGCAGGCCGGCTATTTCCCAACCGGCGTTTACGAAGAAGGACAAGGCAGTCGCGCCGGAGAAAAAGTCGCGCCGAAGCGCGAAGACGGTCCGCGCGCAGCCGCCGGGAACGAAACGTAAAAGGGACCATCCTTTTCCAGAAGAGGACGGTCAAAGCGAAGACGTTGATGGTCTTTACCCGCCAGCTCGCGACCCTGATCGATGCGGGTCTGCCGCGTGCTCCGCGGAGCTTGAATGTCGCTCGCGAAACAGGAACGCGACGTTTTGCTCAAGAACACGATCAATCAGGTCGCCGATTCCGTGCAGGGCGGCAGCACGTTCTCCGAAGCCTCGCGCTGCATCCGAAGATTTTTAACAAGCTCTTCGTCAACATGGTGAAGGCGGGCGAACTAGGCGGTGTGCTCGAGCTCGTACTCGGCTACGGCTCGCGAGTTCAGGAAAAGGCGCAAGGTCAAAAACAAGGTCAAGTCCGCGATGATTTATCCGGTCATCGTCCTATCCCTCGCGATGATCATCATGGCCTTCCTCTTCGTCTTCATCGTGCCTAAGTTCGAGTCGATCTTCCACGATATGCTGGGCGACAAGCCGCTTCCCGCGATCACCCAGTTCGTCATCGGGATCAGCAAGGGCTTCATGCAACATCATTGGCTGATTCTGATCGGCGCGATCGTTGCCGCTGATCGCGGGCCTACAAGGTTGTCGCTCGACGCCCACGGGGCGCATGGTCATCGACCGGGTCGCGTTGCGCGCACCCTCTTTGGCGATCTGACCCGCAAGAGCTGCGATCTCCACGCTTCGCGCGTACGCTCGGCACGCTCGTGACCAGCGGCGTTCCGATTTTGCAGGCTCTTCAACATCACGCGCGAGAACCGCCGGCAACACCGTTATTGCCAATGCGCATTTCGCGAGTTCACGACTCGGTCAAGGAAGGGTGAATCAATCGTGCAGCCTTTGGACGCGAGCGGTGCATTTCCGCCCATGGTCATCAGCATGGTGGATGTCGGCGAAGAGACCGGGCAGTTGCCCGAAATGCTGCTCAAGATCGCCGAAGTCTACGACGACGAAGTCGACAACTCGGTCGCGGGCCTCACCTCGATGCTCGAGCCGATCATGATCGTCATGCTGGCCGTTATCGTGGGAACGATCGTTATCGCGTTGTTCATGCCGCTGATCAGCATCATCGAGGGCCTACAGGCGCAGAACTGAAGAAGTGTGCTCAGGATGTAGAGACGGGTGCAAATTGGGCCCGCGATGTAGGGGCGGCCGTGTCGGCCGCACAGTGAGGCTTCACGATCGTGGAGGTCCTGGTTGCGATGGCGATCATTCTCGTGCTCGCGGGACTGATTCTCGCGACGAGCAGCTACGTCTCCAACAAGGGGGCTCGCTCCCGCGCCGAAGTGGAGATCGCGGCGATGTCCGCCGCGCTGGAGAAAATTACAAAATGGATAACAGGGATTTATCCGTCGGACATTACGGTTGGCGCGCGGACAATAGGCGATCCAGCGCAATATCAGACCGCCAGCGCGACACTGTTCAAGAACCTCTCCGGAGATCTCACGGCGATGGACAATCTGACCTGGGAACGTCACCTCGTACATGGCGTTTAAGCCAAACCAGACCGGTGGCACGACGGCGCCGTTTTTGTCAAAGACCCACTTTGGTAACAGCTGACGGTTACTCGACGATTTCCCAGACTCGATTCAACGAAAGGCTACAATCCCGACTTCGACCTTTGGAGCACTGCTGGAACCAGCACGACGGGAACGCCGAATCCAGTGCCGTGGGTCAAGAACTGGTGAGTCTCGCTTAGTTGTCGTCCCGAGGCGGCGAAGCGCGGGCCAGGGACCTACACGACAGCGAGCCAGCGTTCAATCGATCGTGACAACGCAAATTGCAGCTGGGTGGTCCCTCGTCGTCTCTGCGACTCGGAACGACAAATCAGCGGTGCCCAACGATCCTGCTAGTGCACGACAACGACGACGCGCCGATTTACTTCCTGCTCTTCGATCGACGCGTCCGGCGAAGTAAGCAAATTTGCCTTCCCGTAGCCCGCGCGTCTCGATCTGCGCCGGGTTAATCCCGAGCACCCCAACCAGATACGACTTGACGCTTTCCGCCCGGCGCCGGCTCAGAGTCGAGATTGTATTCCTCCGACCCATAGGAGTCGGTATAGCCCTCGAGTGTGAAAGTCGCGTTCGGGTTTCGCTTGATCAGCGTCGCCACCTTTTGCAACTGCTCGACCGCAGTGCTCCTGCAACTCCGCGCTGTCATACTCGAAGAGCTGATTGTTAGGCATCTTGAATTTCGTTCCCGATCCGAGCGGTCCCTTTTGCGAAAGAAGCGATTCAAGATCGCTGAAACCCGGGGCGCGATCGGTTCGCGGTCCGGCGCTATCGCCCGGGATGCCGTTGAAATTGTTCGGCCGTTTGATCGTTGTGCTTGTCGCCAGTTCCGTCCCCGTCATTGCCGGCTGCGGCCGGCCGGAATCAGCCACGTCGTTGAGCAGCGACTGTTCGCGTTTCGCGTTCGGCGTTTTCTCGAGCGATTGCGCCGTCGTCCGCTCGATCTCGTTGATCGACCGAATTCAAATTGCGTTTGTTCGACCTTCGGTTTGTCCGGCAAGACATCGCGGGTGTCGTCTGGCATCGGCGGCGGTCGAATGCACTTCCTCGCAACAGCTTGTCGAAAGACTTCTGGTCATCCGGCAGCTGCACGTCCGTCTGGTCAGGATTCGGTTTGGCGGCTTCGGTGGTCGAGCTCGCTGCCGCCTGGTCGAGGCGGTTTCGGGGCGGTCTCTACGCTCTTCACCTTGAACGTCGGGGGCGGTCGCTTCTCCAACCCGAGCGGCGCCGTTGGTTGAAAGCCGGTCCGATAGAAGAAGAAAGCAAAGCACCGCATGCAGCGCGAGGGAAATGACGAGCCCGACAAACAGCCAGTTGCGCTGCTTGCTCCGGCCCGACCAGACGGGCAACGGCGCGGAAGTTCGTGCAGTCACGGAATTCATGCTGAGTCAGACAAACGGCGCGCGAAAAATGTTTGTCAAACGTGCGCCGGATTGAGACGGACTCCATGGGCGAGACTCTGTCGAGCCGGGAGGCAAACCTCCGTCCTGCAGCCGCGCCTGTTCTCGGCTCGACAGGATCTCGCCTACCAGGGAGACGCGTGTCTCTAACAAGCCGATCCGCGCGTCCGGTCGATGAAAATGCGCGCGGCGCGCCAGATTTCTTCGGCGCACGTGCACTTCCGGCGAGACGAACTTGGGCGTGAACCAGGGGTACAAGCCCAATCAGGTCGTGCGTGACGAGAATCTGCCCATCGCAATGCTCGCCCGAGCCGATTCCGATCGTTGGAATTCCGATCGCGTCGGTGATTCGCCGGGCTGTGTCCGCCGCGACAATTTCCAGCACGACAGAAAAGGCGCCCGCTGCTTCCAACCGCGCGCGCATCCTGCAAGCAGGCGCTCCGCCTCCGCCGCGCCCGCGGCCTTTCACTTTATAACCGCCCTCTTCGCGGACGCTCTGGGGCAACATGCCGATATGCGCCATGAGTGGAATACCTGCCCCGACGATCGCCGCGATCTGCGCCGACATGGCTGGCGCCGCCTTCGAGCTTCACCGCCTGGGCGCCCGCGTCCACCAGACGCCGCGCATTCGCGATCGCAGCCTCCGGCGTTTCGTAAGTGCCGACGGAAAGATCGGCCACGAGCAGCGCCCGCTTCACCCCGCGCGCAGCCGCCCGGGTGTGGTGCAGCATTTCGTCCAATGTGACCTGAGTCGTGTCGCTGTAACCGAGGACGACCATCCCTAACGAGTCTCCGACAAGGATGATGTCGATCCCGCTCTCATCGAGCAGCCGGGCCGTCGGATAATCATAGGCCGTCAGCGCGGTGATGCGTTCTCCGCGACGTTTACGCGCGCGAAAATCCTCCATGGCAGGCGACACTACCACTGCCACGGGGCGCGCACCACCGAAGGTGAGTGCGATAGTTCTTCGGTCAGTTCACGGACGGTTTTGGTCTGCCCGGGCAGGACGAGATTGGGCCGAATTTCCGCCAGTGGATGGAGAACGAAGCCGCGCAATGGCAGACGCGGATGCGGCAACTGAAGGTCCGGCTCATCGAGCGTCCGAGTGCCATGATAAAGCAGGTCGAGATCGATCGTGCGCGAGCTGATTGCGGGGATGCTCTGGCGGCCGCCCGAGAGCGGCCTCGATTTTCTTCAACTCCTCTAGCAGTTGCCGGGAAGCTAGCGGCATAGCCGATCTCAACCACAGCGTTGAGAAACTTCTCCGCGCCGGCTTCGCATTCGATTGGCTCGGTTTCGTAAAGGCCCGAGGAAAGAAGCGGCTGCGACGCTGCTGGCAACGCGAATATGTGGATGCGCGCAGTCGTTAGGCAAGAAGACGGTCACCAAGATTTGCGCCCAGCGCGATTCCTGCTCTCATCTGTAGCGGCGGGCCTGTTGCTCGACAATCCCCCGCGCGGCCGCCGACGTCGCCGCCTCTAGGAAACCGAGCACATTTTCCATGCTGTAGAGCCCGGCCGGTTGGTCGATCGATCCAGCGTGCGGCGCGCAACGCCCCGGCCGCAAAAGTTTCCCGGCTGGTCGGCGCGATGAATCAATTCGAGCCGCTCTCCCGGCCCGGTAAAGATGACCATGTGGCTCGCCCACGATGTCGCCGGCCCGAATCGAGTGCGTTGCAACCGGCGGTTCCGCTTCACCCACGCCGGTTAGAATTTCAACAACCGCTTCGCCGTCCCGCTGGGCGCATCCTTTTTTGTCCGATGATGCATCCTCGATCACGTCGACATCGAAATCCGACGCCTAACAACTCCGCTGCCCGCCGGGTGAGGGCGAAGAGCGCGTTCACCCCGACACTGAAATTCGCGGCGAAGACGATCGGAATCGTGCCGCGCGGCCGCGGCGATCGAGGTCTTTTGCGTCGCGTTGTGTCCGGTGGTTCCGAGGACGAGCGCCTTGCGGTGCTCGGCGCAGCGCCTGGCATACGGCTTCCGTCGCGTTCGGCTGCTGCTGAAATCGATTACCACGTCGCAGCCATCGATTCCCGGAGTGATCGGATCTCCCCGTCCCAGCTCCGCCTTAATCGTTAGGCCCGGCTCTTTCGCGGCCGCCGCCGCGACTGCCCGGCCCATCCGGCCATGGGCGCCGACGAGCAGCACGCGCGGCGACATTGTTCATCGCAGCACGCGTTCCAGTTCCTCCAAGGTCTTGCGCAGTCGCGTTTCGTTCGCCGGCGTTCATGCTCGACGAGCGGCAGCCGGCACTCGGCCGACATCGCGCCGCGCCAGGCCGAGCACCGTTTTGACCGGAACCGGGTTCGGTTCAATGAAAAGATCCTTGAAAAGCGGCGAAGAATTTTTGGTGGATCTGGCGCGCTTCCTCGCGTTGCCCTCGAGAGAAAGGCTGGACGAGCTGAGCGACTTCGGCGGGAAAGAGATTGGACGCGACGCTGACCACCCCGACCGCACCGACCGAGAGAAACGGCAGGGTCAGCGAATCATCGCCGCTCAAGACGGTGAAACCATCCGGCAACGCGGTGCGACCAGCTCGCTCACCCGGTCGACGCTTCCGCTCGCTTCCTTGATCGAGACGATATTCGGGCAATCTTCCGCCAGCCTAACGACCGTGTTCGGCGGCGATATCAACGCCACAGCGCCCTGGGATGTTGTAGAGCACGAGCTTGAGCGAGGTTGCCTCGGCGATGGCGGCGAAATGGCGGAAGAGTCCTTCCTGGCTCGGCTTGTTGTAGTAGGGCGCGACGAGGAGCGCGCCATCCGCGCCGATTTCCTGCCGCTTCCCGGTGTGTGCGATCGCGTCGCGGGTTGAGTTGGAACCGGTCCCGGCGATCACCTGGCAGCGTCCACGCGCCGCCTTCACCGCGCAGTTCGATTACGTGGTGACGTTCCCCGCAGCTCAGGGTTGGCGATTCCCCGGTCGTCCCAACCGGCACGATGCCGGCTGATTCCGCCGGCGATCTGCGTTTCGATCAGACTGCTCGAGGGCGTCGACGTCGATTTCGTCATTTTTGAACGGGGTGACCAGCGCCGTGAAGGTGCCGCGGAACATAGTTCGTATTCGGCCGAAACCTGCGCTTTGATTATCAGAGATCAATCGTGCCGTCGAAGACGAAATCGGCCGGACCGGAAAGTGTCACGTTCGTGGAACTGATCGCCTTCGCGGCTGAAATCGACCTGCAGGGTGTCGCCGCCGCGGACCAGGACTTCGATCGGTCCGGGAACATTCTTCGCTCGCGGCGAAAACAATTGCGCTGGCGACGACGCCGGTGCCGCAGGCGAGGGTTTCATCTTCCACCCCGCGCTCGTAGGTGCGAATGGCGATGCTTCGCGCGCCGCGCTGCTCGCTGAAGTTGGCGTTCGCGCCGCGCGGCGCGAACATCGGGTGCTGCCGGATGGTTGCGCCTAGACGAGCTGGACATCGACTCTCGTCGATTTCGCCACCGGCACGACGACATGCGGCACGCCGCTATCCACGTAACTGGCGCGGATCTTTTTCACCGCTCGAGCGGGACTTCGAGATCCGAGCCGCAGATCGTTAGGCTCGCTCATCTGCAGCGTCACCAGTTCGCCTCTTAGCTGCCGCCCCGATCACGCCGGCCGGAGTTTCAAAGAAAGTTTCTCGAGCGGCCCGGCCGTGCGATTCGCAAACCGCGCGAAACAGCGCGCGCCGTTGCCGCACATCTCGGCTTCGCCGCCATCGGCGTTGTAATAACGCATCCGGAAATCGGCGCCGTTTGTCGGACTGCTCCAGCACGAGCACGCCATCCGCGCCGACGCCGCGATGCCGATCGCAAAGGCGGGCAATCTGATCCGCGCGTCAGCGCGAGGTCGCCTGCGCGATTATCGAGCAGGACGAAATCGTTTCCCGCGCCATTCATTTTTGTGAAACGCAGCATGCGATCTGGTCGTTAGCATACTCTCGCCGCAAAGCCAAGCAGCCTTAGCTGTGCGCATCGCATTCTTCTCTATTGGTCTCTCGTGCGTATCGCCTCTCGGTCATCACGATCCTGTTTGCCTTCGCCACGCCTAACGACTCGCTGCGCACAACTCGCCCCAAGCCCATTGAACGATCTGATCCTCGCAACAGATCAGGGAGATGCCGGTCGGCGGAAAATATTCGGCCTCGCGCACGGCCACGATTCGTCTGCAATCGGCAGCCCATTTCGAGTCGGGCAAGTTTTCATCCTGCCTGACGCCGCTTCGCCGAGTTATTGCTCGGGCGCGACCTATCTGGTTTTCATGAAGACGATCGAGGCGTTGCGCGATCGGGGCGATCTCCAGCTCAATTACGAAACGCTCGATCGGCTGATGATCCGCGGCCAGCGCGACGGCGCCGGAATTTGGGGGCGCTGGAACGCGAATGGGCCCGGGCACGGCGCGGCTTTTCTATGAGCTCGGCCTCGGCCGCAACTTCGACGATTTCGAAGAAGCCCGAGCCGGGCGATTTCATGAAGATTTTCTGGTCGCCGGAGGTTGGGCGCGAGGAGCATGGCCACTCGGTGATTTATCTCGGCACGGAAAAAAAGCGCCGGGCTCGATTACGTGCGTTTCTGGTCGAGCAACATCCCGTTTGGTTACGGCGAGCGCAGCGTGCCGCGGACGAAAATCGTCCACGCCATTTTTTCCCGGCTTTATGCGCCGGCCAACCTCGCCCGGATTGAGGAGCACGCCCGCGGTCGATCGCTATCTGGCGAGCCTGGAACAGGTGCGGTCCAACTACGCGGAGGCGAAGGCGAAATGCGGGATGTGAATCGGGCCTGACCGTGCACGGATTGACCGGCGCAACGATCGTCAATGGGTTGATCCTCGGGTGGTCGGTTGCCTGGCCGCCGGGCCCGATCAACGCGGAAATGATCCGGCGGGCCTTGCTCCCGCAGGCGCAGGGCGGCGGATTTTGGGCGGCGTGGCAACTCGGGCCTCGGCGCCTGCACCGGTGATTTCGTCTGGGCGTTGGGCGTGGCGGCCGGTGCCGGTGCGCTTCCTCGCTTCGCCACGGCTCCATCTTGCACTGGGTGTGATTAGCTTTTGCTCCTCCTTTTTCTCGCCTTTCACTTTCGCGCGGGGCGCATGGCGGACGGCTCAGGCTAACGTCGACGGGGCCTCCGTTCCGGGCCCAGCCCGGCAATCTTCAATTTCGCGCGGCTACTTCCTCGGTCTGATCCTTGCCCTAACGAGTCCATGGAACATCGGCTTTTGGTTCGCGGTTGTCGGCGGGCAAGGCGCCGCGCAAGGGCACACCACTTTTCTCAACTCGCTCACCCTGGCGGCGGCGGTGGTCTCGGGCGCGGTCGCATGGACGATCGTCCTGCTGTACGGCGCTCAAGCTCGGTGCGCGCATCTTTGCCCGTCCGGCGCTGGCAGGTGGGAACGCAGGCCGTCAGCGCGCTCGTCATGCTCTTTTTCGCCGCGCGACTGGTCTGGCTTTGGCGGTGAGCGCGCAGACTTTCTCCGGGAGTGCGGGCATGGCTTGGCCTGCCGCTCGTCATAGACCGCCGTTACAGGGCAGATACATTCCTCAGCGCATGTCCGAACGGGAAAAGAAACTAACGATCAACGAGATTTATTTTTCGGTCCAGGGCGAGAGCACCTGGGCCGGGCTGCCGTGCGTTTTCGTGCGGCTGACTTTCTGCGATCTTCGCTGCAACTATTGCGACACCGAATACGCCTTTTACGAGGGAAAGAAGCAGATCGTTAGGCGAAATTGTTGACGACGTTCTGGCCTATCGACTGCCCGCTGGTCGAGATCACCGGTGGCGAACCGTTGCTGCAGAAGAATGTCCTGCCGTTGATGGCGATGCTGGCCGACGCCGGCCGCACTGTTCTGCTCGAAACCAGCGGCGCGCACGACATCTCGGCGGTCGATCCGCGCGTGCACCGCATCATGGACTTGAAAACGCCCGGGAGCGGCGAAGTGGAGCGAAACCTATTGTTCCAATATCGATCACCTGACGTCGCGCGACGAAGTGAAATTCGTCATCGGCTCGCGGGAAGATTACGAATGGTCGCGCGACGCAAGTTGCGCGAGCACCGATCTCGCCGACCGCTGTCACGCGGTGCTCTTCTCGCCGATTTTCGGACGGATCGATCCGCGCGAGATCGTCGAATGGATCCTGGCCGACAAGCTCCCGGTTCGTTTCCAACTCCAGATGCACAAGTTCATCTGGACGCCCACGCAGCGCGGGTGTAGAGGCCGGCGTGTCGCCCGCTGGGGCAAGACGTAGCTGCCAAAAACCTCGCTTTTCCCGTGATGTCGTCGCTCCTCTGCGGCCGACACGGCCGCCGCTATACCTATACGGAACGCCGGCCGCCGCGCACGTTCGGCAGGAACGCGGTCAGCAAGCCAATCAGCGGCAGGAACGAACAGAGCTGGAAGACGTATTCGATGCTGGTGCGGTCGGCCAGCTTCGCCGAGAACAGCGGAACCAATCCCGGCCATGCCGAAAGCCAGGCCGAAAAACAGGCCCGCGATCAGACCGACTTTTCCCGGGACCAATTCCTGCGCGTAAACCAGGATGGCGGAGAAGGCGGAGGCCAGAGATGATCCCGATAACGACGGTGAGGACGCCGGTCCAGAAGAGATTGGCGTGCGGAAGCGCGAGCGTGAACGGCGCAACCCCAAGGATCGAAACCCAGATGACGAGCTTGCGACCGTAACGATCTCCGATCGGGCCGCCGAGGATGGTGCCGAGTGCGACGGCGAAAAGGAAAAGGAACAAATGGAACTGCGCTCCCTGGATCGAGAGATGGAATTTGTGAATCAGGTAAAAGGTGTAGTAGTTCGTTAGGCTGGCGAGATAGAAATATTTCGAGAAGATCAGGACGCCAAGAACGACGAGGGCAAACCAGACCCGCGCGTGAAAGCGGCCTTGTAGCCGGGGTCGGTGACCCCGGCCGTCCTTTCGCTTCGCTCAGATGGTTGCCATACCAGCGGCCAACGCCGGTCAGAATTCCGATTCCGAGGAGCGCGATGAGGGCGAACCAGAGCACGCTTCCTTGTCCATGCGGGACCACGATAAGGGCGGCGAGGAGCGGGCCTAACGAACTGCCGGCGTTTCCCCGACTTGAAAAAGCGATTGCGCGAAACCATGCCGCCCGCCGGAGGCGAGATGGGCGACGCGAGAGACGATTCCGGGTGGAAAACCGACGAGCCCATGCCGACGAGTGCGGCTGCCCCGACCACCATGGCGTAGTGAGTGGCGTGGGAGAGAAGGACGAGTCCGCCTAAGCGTTAGCCCCATTCCGCAGGCGAGCGAGTAGGGCTTTGGCCGCCGATCGGTATACCAGCCGACAAACGGTTGCAGGATCGAAGCCGTCATCTGAAAGGCGAGCGTGATCGAAGCCGACCTGCACGAAGCTGAGATGGAAGCTCGTTTTCAGGAGCGGATAAATCGCCGGGATGAGCGACTGGATGGTGTCGTTGAGGAGGTGGGAAAAACTGATCGCAAAAAGAATCGCGAGTACGGTCGGGTTGGCCGATGGCGCGCCCGGGTGCGGCTCACTCTGCGTGAGATGGGTTTCGGTGATGCTCGACGCCATGGCGAGGAGCAGAAGCTATTCAGCCAGCGCGTCGAACGCGAATCGCGTGAGCCTGCAAACGCTTTGCCTCTGCGGAACGCGGCCGGAAGTGCACCAGCTCGAGACGAACGCGGCCGCGCTTTCCGAAGCAAAGCCTCCACGCCAGAGCCAGCGTGTGAACTGCCTTGGATGACAGGTGCGCCGTCCGATGCGATTTTCTTCCGCGATGCGTGCGCGCCTAACGAAAGACTTCACCTTCGAAGCCGCCCAGACTCTTCCCTCAGCGCCGGAGGGCCATGCAATGTCACGCAACATGCACGGACACAGCTTCAAGGTGGAAGTGTCGGTCGAAGGTGAGGTCGATCGCGCGAGCGGGCTGGGTTTATGATCACGCTGAGATCGGCGCTGCAATGAAGCCGCTCATTGCGCAGCTCGATCATTCGTATCTCGAACTGAAGTCGCGGGTTTGGAAAATCCGACGATCGAGAACATGGCGACGTGGTTTTGGAAGAAGCTGGCCCCACAATGCCCTGGGCTGTGCGAGATCGTGATCCATGAGACGCCGACGGCGCGCGGTGCGTCTATCGAGGCGAATAGGCGTCGCCTGAGCGGAGGACCGAAGTCGAGAGATTCCGTGGCCCCAACTTTAGTGCCCGTGGCATAGCGGTCACGCTGCACGGATTCTTCGTGCTCCGCTGCGCTTCGCTCAGAATGACGACGCCCTATTGCAGCTCTGCGCCCGACACGGCCGCCGCTTCACTGCTGGGCAGCGGATTAGCGTCTGGTCGTAACCGTGTTCTGGGGCATAGACGATTGAAGCTGGATTCACAGAATGAACCGGGTTGGACGAGAGAAGAAAATTGGAATCCCGGATTACTTTCCGTTAATTCTGCCCAGGAAATCGGCAAAAAGAGGGTTCGTAGAGCGAGCCGCGTTCGGGGATGATATTGCACCGCGAGACCAAATGGCCGGTCGCGCAGCCGGAACTGCTCGATCACGTCGTCAGTCGCGCACCACGATTCCACCACGCAACCGTCGGCCAACAGATCGATGGCCTGATGGTGCGAGCTGTTTACCTTCTCAAAACGATGCGCGGCCGAGGCGTCATTCCGCAGCGGCTGCACGTCGTGCGATTTCTGTGCTGGTAGATTGTGACCGGGAATGTCGAGTCGCAAGAGTGCCGCCGAGCGCCACGTTCAGAGAGTTGCATGCCCTTGCAAATGGCGAAGATCGGCAGCCCGCGATCGAGCGCGTCTTTGGACGGCAGCGAATTCCCATTTGTCGCGCGACAAATCGGGCTTTTCCAAGATCGACGGATCGGGCACCGGCTGGCGCAGGAATTCTGGGAAATGTCGCCGCCGCCAGTGAGGAGGAGTGCGTCCATTTGGTCGAGCGCCACCGCGTAGCGGGCGGCGTTTTGGATCTTGATCTCGGGATGGGTCGCCAGGATTGGATTGAACCACTTTTCATCGCGGCGTCGAATCCAGCTGGCAAGATTAGACATCGGCGAACTTGCGACTGCTGGCGGGAAGTGTAAAGCGCAGGGCCAGCTATCCACGTTCCGTTTGTCAATCCAGGCAAACGGGGTTACCGCTCTGTGACTCTAACAACAAGGAAAGAAACTGGATATGGCGATCAAACCCAAAATAGCGGCCCGCGGGAAGTCCTCCAACAAAGTTCGCGACCTGGCAGCGCGGAAAGATCCCAGAGGCGGCGCGCAGAGGAAAGAAGGACCGGCGCAGGATGCGCATCAACGCGGCGGCTCGGTGCTCCGCAGCGAAACGCAATTTGTCGTAACGGCGGCGGTTCGGTGGGGCGAGACTCCGTCGAGCCCCGGGAAGGGACGCGATGATGCCAGCCGAGCTCATTCTTGGCTCGACAGGAGTTTCGCCCCAGCCGTGAGTTCCCGCTATGGTCTCCGTCCATGCAGGCCCACGACCATCTTGCGCCGGCGCTCTCGACCAAAGGTCTGACTCATCGCTATGGCGATCGCCTCGCGCTCGACGATGTCTCGCTTCGCGTCGCTCCGCGCGAGATTTTTGGCCTGCTCGGTCCGAACGGCGGCGGTAAGACCACGCTCTTCCGCATTCTTTCGACACTCGTTAGGCCAACGAGCGGCACCGCTTCAATTTTGGGGCTCGATTTGCTGCGGGACGCCACTGCCCTGCGCGCCCGAATCGGCGTCGTTTTCCAGGCGCCCAGCCTCGACAAGAAACTGCGGGTGCGCGAAAACCTTGCGCACCAAGGGCATCTCTATGGCCTCTCCGGGGCCGCCCTCCACGAGCGGATCGATCATCTCCTGATCGAGTTTAACCTGCGCGATCGGGCGCGCGATCTCGTCGAGACGCTGTCCGGCGGATTGCAACGCCGAGTCGAGATCGCCAAGAGTCTGCTCCATCGCCCGGAGCTTTTGTTGCTCGATGAGCCCTCAACCGGGCTCGATCCCGGCGCGCGGATCGATCTTTGGCAGACGCTTTATCGCCTGCGCGACCAGCAAAGCGTGACTGTTCTCCTGACCACGCACTCTGATGGAGGAAGCGGAGCGCTGCGACCGGGTGGCGATCATCGACCAGGGTAGGATCGTGGCCGAAGGCACGCCGGAAGAATTGCGGGCTGAGATTGGCGGCGATGTCATCAGCGCGCGCTCGCGCGACGCGACGTCCTTAGGCGAAAGGATCGCCGACTCGTTAGGCGTGGAAGTCAACGTCCTGAACGACGAAGTGCGGATCGAACATCCGGACGGCGCCAGCTTCGTCGCTCGTCTGGCGGCGGCGTTTCCGGGCGAGATCGATTCCGTCACCCTGGCCAAGCCGACCCTGGAAGATGTCTTCATCGCAAAAACCGGGCGGCGCCTGAGCGAAGACGAAATCGCTTAGAAGCAGTCCGTTCCGCGTGGACTGCTACTCGGTGGCGCGTGCCTTTGACCATCTCGACCTGGCGTTTTCCGAGCCAGATGCTGAGCACGCACCAGCCAGCGGCGACCGGCATCGCAATGAAACTGATGCTCGAGAGTCCCAGCCCCATCGCATGCAGCCCGCCATAAGACCAGGCACCGATCTGATCACCAACGCGGTATCCCAGAGTGTCGGTTACGCGCTCTTGACCTTGTACTTATCTTCACGCCGCAGGACCGTGAACAAGATTTCGCGCGAGAGGTCGCAACAGCGCATAGGCAGCGGCCCGCCGCGTGACTTGGAAGATCGCCAGTAGCGCCAGGCTTGGCGCAATCCCCATCGCCGCAAAGCCGAACCATGCTCCGGGAACGGCATCGCCACGAGCGTGATTCCAACCCCAAACCACTTCAGCAACCGGCCGGTAAGAAAAATCTGAATCAGGACCGTGATGCTGTTGACCCAGATCTCTGAGGTTGGCGAGGAAGATAGTACGATCGGCCCCTCCTTTGCGAAGGCCTCGCGAGCCAGATCCGATTGCTGAAAGTGAGGCCCAGGTCGAAGTGATCGTGTAGAGCAACATCGAGGCCCGCCAGACCGAGGAGATACGGCGACCGCGCGATATAGGTGAGACCTGACCAGACCGGACCCGCCAATCGGCGCTTCTTTCGCCTCTTCAGGCTCATGGCGATCCGGCAAAGCCAGTCGGGAAAGAATCGAACCAGGAACCTGCGACGACGCGCAACATGACGGCCAGAGGATCGCGAGCAGATTCGCCGGCCCGATCTGGCCCACGAAGTGTTTCGTAATGTAAGCACCGGCAGTTGCGCCGGGCGAACCGCCGACGGCGATGAAGCCGGTAGAGGCGCTTGCCCTGCTCGACCGGTGAAGAGGTCGGTCATGAAGGCAGAAGATGGCGGTGTTAAAGAGATTAGAACACGCTGACCCAGACATAGAGCCCGCGGCCGATCCAGACCTGCCCTTCGGGCGGCGAACGCTCCGCATGAGCACGAAAAGAGCCCGAGATTGAAAATGAAAAATCCGTAGGCCAGCGGAATAAACTTTCGGCGCGACATGCGTGCCACGACCGCGGCGAAAAGAACATTGGCCAGTAACATCGCGACGAGAGTGGCGGTAATACATCCAGGGCAACGTTTCAGCCGGTTACTGGCCGCGATGCTGTCCCGGATCGGGCGCAGGATGTAATAGCCGGTCAGAATGAGAAAGTGAAAGGCGAACCCGAGCCCGAGCGCCGCGTACCTCGTTAGGGCGAGACGTCAACTGCCTTCTGCAGGAGAGCGAGCGCGCGGTTCATGGTTCGAAGTCGGGTTTCCAGTGTGACTCGGCAAGCGGTCATCCTGACCGAAGGGACTGCCGGCTGGAAGCGCTCGGTCGAAACAGGCCGAGACTATTTTTCCGGTTTTATGCCACGCCAGCGAAGCACTCGGCTTCGCGCTCGGGCGTGATCCCGGCAAGCAATTTCTCCTGACGCTCTTTCGGGAGCGACTTGAACCATGCCAGCGTATCGCGCGCTGTCACCGCGAGTGGCCGGAAAGTCAGCCCCTTGTCCAGCGCGCGCCGGATACTGATCCGCCCCAGGCCGCCGTCTTCACCCGTCGGCGGCACCCAGACCGGCATGTCCGACCACGGTTCCACCTTTGATTTCTCGGAGAAAATCCGCCGGTATCCAGGTGAATTTCGCGTTCGACCCGAGGGCATTTTTGATCCCCTCCAGCATTCCGCCGACGGTCAGGGGCGTGGCCGGCCCGGTCGCATTGTAAACACCGCGTCGTGCCCTGCTCAGCCATCCGGATCGTCCACTCCGCCAGGTCCCGCGCATCGATGAATCTGCACCGGATCGCTCGGGTCGCCCGGCGCGAGCACTTCTCCACCGCGATCGATCCGCACCGGCCAATAGGTGAAGCGGTCCGTCTGATCGCCCGGCCCCACGATTAATCCCGGGCGGATGATGAGCGCCTTTCCGGGAAACCATTTCTCTACTTCCTTTTCCGAGAGCGCCTTGAGCGGTCCGTAGAGAGCAAACTTCGACGCGATCACGGTGTCCCGCGTTTCCTTCATCGCATCGGCGCCGTCGTATTTCGCGAGCGGCGCGGTCTCGTCCATGCCCGGCTTGGTGTTGTTAGCGTAAACCGAGATGGTAGAGATAAAGACATAGCGATCGACATTCCCTTTAGAATCTCGGCCGCGTCGCGCACCCATTTCGGGAGCATCGTCGGATTGTCGATCACCACATCCCACTTGCGTCCCTTAAGCGCGTCGAGCTGTCCATTGCGATCGCCGATCGAGCTGCTCGACGCCCTCCGGCAATTCGCCGGGGTGCGTCTTGCCGCGATTGAACACCGTCACCTTGTGTCCACGGGCGAGCGCATATTTCACCTGGAAGGGTCCGGTAAAGCCGGTTCCGCCCAGGATCAGGATCGTGAGCGGCTTCGGCGCCTTGCCCACTGCGGGTGTGTTGGAGCCGGGGTCGGTCGTCCCGAGTTCCGGTTGCGCGTGGGCCAGCCCCGCCGGCCGCGCTCGTGAAGATGCTGGAGACCGTTAGCGCAAGAATGATCAGCGGCGAAGTGAAGACCGGACGGCTGGTCAGCGGAGTGTTGAAGAATGGCATGGCTATTTGTAGCCGGGGACGCTGACCCCGGCAATAGGTTGACTGACTGGTCGTTCAAAACGGGTTCGCACGATTAGGAAACGCAGCTTGTCGAGAGAACGATCCAGCAAGCCGAACCCGACCTGCACAACTACCGTCTCGCTGTGTGCCTCGAGCCCAAACGGGTCGCTGCTCAATGCGGCTGCCCGGTCGTGAACGCGAAATGAACCGGCCACAGCGGCGCGCGGTTCGTCGCGGCGAAACCGATATCCTCGGTGCTATTCATCTGAACCTCGTAGTGAGTCGACGACTTGAATGCGTAGGTTAGGCTGAAAGTTTTACCATCAGCCGAATAAGTGAACGTGGTTCTCGTGAGATCCACGGGCTGCTTTCCTTCAAACAGGTGAAAGCCGTGCTTCTTCGGATCCATCGCTCGATCGAAGCTAACGGTGATCGCTCTGATTGTGGCGGGGTTAACATCCCGCGCGCCGTTGCCGGGAAAAGTGCTCAATGCGTGTGGCGGAGCGTCTTCCCGTGAGGGGTTGCCGGCGGTTTGGAAAACCAGATAAGTCGGTTTCAGAGAAATCCCTTGTCGTTCTGAAAGCCAACGCCGGGAATTCCCCTTTCGTTCAGGGCCATGATATAAACCTTCCCGGGAAGCAGCGTGACACGCAGGCTGAACGATTTGAGATCGGAGCCCATAGCTGTCTCGTAGTTCGTTTGTGGACTTAGGGTGTCGTTTCCAAGGAAATCCCAGAACCCGCTTCGCATGATTTGATCGAAAGTTACGGCGATTGTTTTTGATCGGATGGCGAAACTCCTATCTCCCAGAATTGAGGAGAAGTCGAAACAATCCTGGGCGGTTCGAAAGCAAGGCTGAATCTGCTGCCCAACAGAACGAAAACGACGAAAGTCAGAAACCTGATCATTCGATGATTACCCGGTTGGCTGTGATTTTGTAAATGCTATCAACAGTCTTGACCGCATCCGGATTGATGCCTTCGGGTTGAAAGACGCTCTGGCGTTCGACAAATGCTTCGCCGAGATATTCTGCCTGGATCTCAGAAGGATCAACATTACCATCCTTGTTCAAATCCTTGACCGCCTGACCGACGTAAAGCATGCGAAAAACGTTGCCGCGCGTCGTGATCGAGTTGCTCACTTCGCGAAATTCCTGCTCGGCGAGGTTGTCAGTTCGAAAATTTGGATTCGGTTCCGAGGCTGTGGTCGGACTATTCCGCAAGAAGCTGTAGGTGACAGTGGAGCGCGCGGGTGAACCTGTGGTGGTGTTGGTGCTTGTGTTCACCATTCTGCTTAGGATCGAAGCTAATTCGCCAATCTGAAAGAACGGTCGAACTGGGGAATTATCGGGCGGAGGTCCAGCGGCGATCCGTCGGTCGAAGATTGGGCTAATAGCGGCGCTCCCAGTTGCGTCACAGAGACGATCAACCATGGTCTGGGTTAATGACGGCTGATTTCCAATCAGCTCGTGAGGAACAACGGCGCCAAGGGTGTTGTTGGGTTCCCCAGCGTTGTTGAGTATTGATGTTTACTGCTCCGGCGCGGGATTGAGCCGTTTGTGTCCGAAAAAGGTCGATTAGGCGCATAGTCGACCGAGGCGCTCCGGCGCTCGGGAATTTCTGTTGCCGGACCTGGCTGAAGCGTGTTCGCGGGGCGTTCAGGATATTGGAGGTAAAGCGTCCGCCACGGATATTCCGGAGCTGCGACGTTTCCCAACTCCCCGACACTGCGCATCGGGCCGTTACGGAGAAAGGCGAGAGGGCGGTTCCCAGTATAGTCATACCAGTCAAAGGCGTAGGTCCGATTCAGGATTTCGGCTTTATCAATGTAGGCTGCGATTCGGTTAGTCGTGGCTGGCGTCGAAGCATCACTCCGGGCTATATTGTACCAACGATCACTGATAAGATGGCCTCTGACGCGAGGATCGCCAAAGTTAATAGCTGTCGTGGTTCCGGTGGCTACGGCGTAAGGCACGTTGATCGATGCGATCTGCAACGGACCGGTTGTCGCTTCGTTCAGGAAATCCCCCGTTGAACTGGTGCCGCTCCAGTTATATCCGGTCGTGATAATGTTGGTAACGATTGCCGTATCATCCAGACGCTCGTTATCAATTCCGAAGACCTTGACTGTAATCAAACCAGCCAGAAGACGTGGCTTTGCGTCGCTCGCCGTTACGGTGAACGTGACCGACTGGTTCTCAAGCCAGTCTGTTTGGAAGGTCCGAGCGCCAGAATCACTGATGCCATCGATACCTGCGGGGACCAACGTTCCAGTCCCATTCACCGGAGTAAGATTCGCCAGGTTTATAACATAGTTCGTTGCCGATTTGTCGAAGACGCTGGTCCCATTCTTGGAAACGATGGGAACTCCTTTGATCTCGACGCGACTGACATTGCCGGAGAGATCGAGAGCGGTCTCATAGAGGTTAAGGAACCGTAACTGACTTTCATTTTGAGGGTGGCCGAATAGGTTCCGGCGACAGGTTGAGAGGGACAGGTGCTCCCGGAGGCCTTCATAGATAACCTCGACCGCCGCAAGGTATGGAATCTTTTCTATCCCGAGGACCGGGACCGGTATTATGTAGCCATCTGGGACCACGTCGCCCATGTCGGTGGGCGTATTGTCAGCGTCGATATAATCGACGATATTGGCGGCGATCTGAAGTCGCAGCCGACTGTCGTTAAACATCTGATAATTCGATAAGCCAGGCAATGGCGGGCCTGTCCACGCATCTCGAATCCAATTGGCGATTCGATTGGCTACGGCCACTTTCGACGCGTTGTCGGTCGCGGAAGCGACCAGGGCGTTGAGATCCATTCTCTGCCAGCCTTTGGCGGTCGTGTCATCGTCGCGAGAGACGACCGTGACAAGATGAGCATAATCCGAGAAGTTGGAAGTCCATTGGTCGAGAAGGGCAAGGCTAGAGCGGCTGGCGAGGCGGGTTGCCGGCGGTTGCGATCCCAATCGAGCGCACTGTCTGCGGCCTCGCGGTCCGCGCTGGATCGGCAAAATGGCGGCCGGATCAAGCTCTTGCAGCTGGGTGGTGGTGCAGGAGTCGGCAGGGGAAGCGTGAGATCGTTGACCCGCAGGTTTGAGCCGCCGGCGAGACCGTTACCGGTGACGTTGACATTCGCCTTCATGCTTTCGTCCTCGATGAAGTAGGCGTAGCGACCAGTTAAGTTCGTTGGTGGCGTTACGGACGCGAACCCATTGGCCAAAGGCCGGCGTCGGCGATGGGTTGACGAGCCGACCGCTGGCATTGGTGCCGAGGCGAACGATCTGGTTGAAATCATAGCTGTTGCTGACCGTGAAGCCTGGGTCACTGATGCTGAAAGGACCGCCTCCAGGAATCATCGCCGGTGTCGGGCGCGGATCGACCTGAGGAGTGCCAGAGGGTGTGAGCAGCGCGGGAGGCCAGGATTTCTCCAGCAGCGTTTGTTAACATTAAGTAATCGTTCGCGATTGCCGTGGTGGTGTCGGCGGAATCGGTCGGGCGATATACTTCGGTATACAACCTTGCCGGTCCCGGGGAAGGAATGGGCATCGCCGTGATATAGTTACCGTAGCGCGTATTGTTACTGAGAAGTTTGGTGGCCGCGGCCAGACCGTCCTCGGCGACCATCTTCGCGCGTGATGCGATTGACGTAGATCGCGGAAGTTGAGCGATCGGTGCGGGTGTTTGCAAGGTAGGCGACGATCACGGTGACGATGAGCGCCATCAAAACCAAAGTGACCGCGAGGGCAAAAGCGGAATCGCGGTGCGAAGTCTTCATGGCAGCGGCAACGAAACATCGGCGGTAAACTGCTGAGCCGAGCGTTGCATGATGAGATTGTAAGGCGCACTCCCGATAGCCATCCCTGCGAGCTGCGTGGCGGCGCGATCGTCGAGCATCTGCAGCCGGAGAACGATCCGCCGGGGCGCCTTGCCGGCCATGAATGTGTCAGTCGACTCTGAATCCCAAGTGTTGGCAGGCGTTAGATCGCTATCCAGGTCATTCTGAGAAAAGCACTCGACTTCGAATTGGAGAACACCGGTGGCGATAACATGCCAGTCCGTGGATGTGTAAGTATAGCCGGCTACTTGATATCGGTCGGCCGCGGGATCGGTCCAAACTTGATCGCTGCTCCTGAAAGCCCGTTTCAGCTCATGAGTGCCAGTGTCCAAAGAATAGGCAATAGTGCAGAGATCGCCCGCGCCCAGATTGCGGTACGGTGCGACGAAGAACACATTCTCGGCCGTGCCAGGAGTCGGGGACGGGACGCCACCGAGGGCTGCGTTCTCGACAAACTGAATCTGGCTTCCGCCGACGGCCGAGTTCGCGGTGGCTCCCTTTAGTTCATCGCTGAGCCGGCCGAGTATCTGGCGCGCGTTGGAAGAGGTATCCAGACGATTTCGGCCCTGAGTCCACGCGCCAAGAGTCGCCGCCACGACACTCGCAAGAAGTAGAACGAGAACGACCGTGATGGCGAGCGCGACTAGCAACTCGACCAAGGTAAAAGCGGTCGATCGCCTCATGGTGGCAGGTTCATCAAAGTAGGGATGCGAACCACATTCTGGTTGGCCGCGACGGCGTTCGCCGGGTAGCGAACTTCCGCGTTAAGAGATGCGATCGGCGGGCGCCGGGGCAGCTGGGGTCAAAATGGCGATTTCAAGTTGATAGACTGCAGCGCCGTTGAGAGTCGTCCCCAGATCATTCAGGCTGGCGTCGTAATATCGGGTCGCGTACGTCGCCGGAAAAGTCGCTGAACTCAAAGAGCGGATTCGTTCGAATTCGTTCTGCACAAGTTGGGCGGCTGAATGCTCGTCGCGCGCCCGCTTGTTCGTATCCGTCGCGACGGCGAGGAGGCCGAAAATAGAAAGCACCGCGAAGCTGACGATGCCGATCGCCAGAACCACTTCGACAAGGGAAAAGCCTTCGTCGTTCGCTCTTGGGTGATCGAGGACGATTCATTTTAGAACGGCGTTTCCGGTCAGCGGATCGATCGTCAGTTGCGAACGCAAAGCTATGGTTTTTGCGAACCGGCGTGGGCGAGGAGGCGGCAATGGGCATGAAGCCATCCTGAATCGCTACCAATTCCGGCGTCGCGCTCGGATCTAGGTTAGTGGACCCGTTCGGACAAGAATTCCACATAGGCACCGGTGAAATTGGCCGGCGTTGGAGTCGGAGTGACGTTTGGCGTCCTGACGACCGGAGTAGAGGCTGTGCTGCGCGCCGCAACAATTCCGGTGGTGGAATCGAACGTCGTCGTTTGGGAGAGGCGATTCAATTTGCCCTGCTGCAACCAGTTGCCGGAGGTGCCGTCGTAACTCGCGAGGAGATATGCTCGCCAGCTCGCATCAGGACCCCAGTCGTTAGTCGCGGCGATCAGCACTCTCGTCTTCGTGCGCTTGGCCAATGCCATCAGTTGCGCGTTTTCCAACTGGGCGGCGAAGTTTCGGGCGTCGCCTTCCAAGGCGCGTCCGGAGTTCGGCGAGAGAGCCGGGATCAGGAACCCGAGAAGAATGGCAATCACGGCGGTTACCACCAACAGTTCCACCAACGTAAAGGCGCCGAAGCGCACTCGCGCCTGCTTTGGCAACGTGAAAGCCTGGGGTGGACACGGATTAGGGGTGGACACAGCGGAACGGAATCTGAATCAGCAGGCAGCTTATAGCGCGGAAGCAGAAAGCTGGAAAGCTGAAACGGAGATCAGAGCTCAGAAGTCGAGGACGAAAGGGCGACGCTGAAACGCGTCCGCAACGCAGGCAAAGCGGAGGCTGAACTTTCAAAGCTGAAAATGGGGCAGCTATGCGGGCCGACAGATCAGCGATGCATGCAGTTCGGTTTTCGGTGAAATTTCATAATTCTTAGCAAATCGGAGCGGTGCCGGACGGCATCGGCATGGTTCTAGCTTTTTACCGCCTCGTGCTGGAACACACCCTATCAGAAGAGGAACGCAGCCAGATTCTCCAGACGATTGAGATGTTTGAGGTCATTACTCAAACACAGCAGGACGATTATCAATCGCTGGAGATCCTCAAGGTCGCGTATCACAAACTCGGCAAAGCCGAGGAGGCGCTCCGCATTTCGCGCCGACTCGGCGGAGGCATATTTTAACGTTGGCTCCTTCCTCGCTCGCCATGCAGGAATGCGAGGCGGTCCTGACAGTGGAACCGAGCGCGCCGGAGATCGTTGCGATGCTGGGCGAGATCGAAACCCGCCTCCAGCAAGCGGGGCAGATCAGGAGAGGAAGCCGGCGCCCAGAACGCGCTCGTGGCGCCACCAACTTACGCCGCTGCGACGCCTCAGCGCCAGCAGCGGGTTGCTCGAGATCGGTGGACGCAGCACCGGCCAGGTTCGCAAGCGCATCTCGCTCCAGGGATCCCGAGCAGGGCAATGATCAGCTCGGGAAGTTCTTGGTCCTCCAGCAAATGTTTCCGGAGGACGAGATGAGCGCCGCGCTCGAGGCGGTGAAGGAAGCGAACAAGGCGATGAGTGGCCGAACGCTGGCGACCTCGCTCCTGGAACGGCTTTGCCAGGGCAATGACGAAAAGATGGAGGCGGTGCTCTCGGCCCTGATCGACCGGACCAAGTTCGCCTACGTGCCGCTGGAATATTACGATATCGATCGCCAGGTCGTGCGGATGTTGCCCGACGACGCTGACGATCAAACGGCTCTTTGTGCCGTTCGATCTGATCAGCCGCACCATCATGGTGGCGGTCTGCAATCCGTTTGACGCGGAGGCGCGCGAGGCGGTGCAGCAATCGCTCGATTACACCGTCACGTGGTATCTGACCAAACCGGCCACGATCATCAAGACGCTGCAGGAGGTCTACAAGCTGGAGCCGCGGGCTTAGCCCGTCCGTGAGCGCGAGAAGCAAATCTTTCGGAGAACGCATCGCGGATGTCCTGATCGAGGACGGTCTCCTCCTGCCGAATCAGCTCGATGAGGCGATCAATATCCAGAAGACGCAAGGCGGTCGGCTGCTCAAGATTTTAACCGACAAGCAATTCGTCAGCGACCAGGACATGGCCTTCAGCATGGGCCGCTGCCTGAATACGCCGCCGGTCAATTTGTCGAAGGTGCGCGTGCCGGATGAGATATTGAATCTTGTCCCGCGCGACATGGCGAAGGCCCATAAGCTGATTCCGGTCGCGCGTCTCGACACGAAGCTGTTTGTGGCCATGGCCGACCCGACCAACGTGCTCGCGGTCGACGACCTGAAGCGGCGCGTGCAGATGGAGATCGTGCCGATGATCGCGACCGAGCGCGCGGTCAACGATGCGCTCAGCGGCGTGCACGCGGCCAGCACTAACATGAGCGAAGTGCTCAAGCAGGTCGCGGAGGAAGCAGCGCCGGCGAAGTCGAGGTGCAGACGCAGAAGCGCGAAGACATCGACCTCGATCGTCTCGCGACTGACAGCGAGGACGCGCCCGTGATCAAGATCGTGAACTTGATCCTCGCCCAGGCGATCAAGGAAAAAGCTTCGGATATTCACATCGAGCCGTTTCATCGGACGCTGAAATTGCGCTACCGCATCGATGGCGAATTGATCGCGGCGGAGTCGCCGCCCAAAGCGCTCCAGCTCGCGATCACGTCACGCATCAAGATTCTCGCCGGTCTCAACATTGCGGAGCGCCGCGTGCCGCAGGACGGAAGGTTCCGCATCAAGGTGATGGGGAGAGAGGTCGATCTGCGTATCTCGATTCTGCCCACCTCGCACGGCGAAAAGGTCGTCATCCGCATCCTCGATAAATCGACGCTCGCCGGAAGCATCGACTCCATGGGGCTGGATGAAGAGACGATCGCGCGTTTCCGCAAGGCGATCGACGCGCCCCACGGAATGATCCTCGTGACTGGCCCGACTGGTTCCGGCAAGACGACGACGCTTTACTCCGTCCTGCAGGAACTCAACAGCCCCAATTACAACATCGTGACGGTCGAGGACCCGATCGAATATGAGTTGATGGGCGTGAACCAGGTCGCGGTCCGGCCCGATATCGGGCTCGATTTTGCTTCCGCGCTCCGTTCAATTCTCCGGCAGGATCCGGACATCGTGATGGTCGGCGAAATTCGTGACAACGAAACGGCCGACATCGCGGTGAAAGCGGCGCTGACCGGTCACCAGGTCTTGAGCACGCTGCACACGAACGACGCGGCGGGGGCGATCGCGCGACTCGACGACATGGGAATCGAGCCGTTCCTCATCTCGAATTCGGTCATCATGACCTGCGCGCAACGACTGCTGCGGCGGGTCTGCTTCAATTGCCGCGAAGAATTTGTCCCGGAACCGGAATTGTTTGAGCGCCTCGGCATGGAGCCGGCAGAGGGCGCGACCTTTTACAACGGCATCGGCTGCGATCGTTGCAAAGGGCGGGGTTATTCCGGCCGGGCCGCGATCCTCGAGGCGCTCCCGGTGAGCGATACGATCCGGCGCTTGATCATCAAGCGCGCGTCGGCGGCGGTGATTAAGAATCAGGCAATTTCCGAAGGTATGAAAACGTTGCGCATGGTCGGCGTCGACAAGGCGCTGGAAGGCATCACAACCCTTGAGGAGGTTTGGCGCGTCACCGCTGAGGACCACTAGAATGAACCTTACCGTTTCTAACCGACTTGACGTTCCTCGCCATTTTAGAAGGACAGGCCCGCCGAAGGTGCGAGTGGCCGTCGTTGCCTCGACCGGCCACCCCGCTCGACAAGCCGGCTTCCGAGCGTTTCGGCAAGACAGTCATGCCTAACGTCTCACGCGTCGTCGGAGTGGACTCGATGCCCGACTTTCCTCGACGGGCCGCTCGGAAATCCGCCTCTGGCCACGCCGTCGCCGCGCCCGCAAGATTTCGTTAGGTGGGAGCGGCTCCGTCGCGGTCGGACCGAAAACGGCATCGACGACCCGGGCCCGGCTGCCGCCGAGCGCACGATCGCGCTGCAACTGGCCGACCTGGTGCCGCACCTGCCGGCGGGGTTGCTGGAAACGGCGCCGATCGATCCGGAGCACCGACGTCCTGTTCAAAGCGTCGGAGCTCGAGCGTGGGATGGCGAGCGGTCGCCCGACCGTGCCCCTCCGCTCGATTTTCCAGCAGGCGCCGGATTTTTTCCTGCGCGACGTGGAGGCGACCGACAAGCGTGAAGTGGTGCTGCCCTTCAACAAGGTGCTGGAGCAATTCACCGCCTTCCAGGTGCGTTCCGACCAGATGACCAGCGACTCGGTTCCGCAACTCGAAACGCCGTTCCTGAAAATGACGATCGAGGACGGCCAACGCTTCGGAACACCGGCCACGCCCGTTCCGTCACCACGTCTGCGATTCGTCATCGAGCGAACCTGCGCCTGCGGCCGCCCCGGCGCCCGCCCCGCTCGAGACGATACTGCGACGCCGTCCAGCCGCGCTGGTTCGCCTCAACCAATTGGCCCAATCCGCCTGCCTCTGCCGAGCGAAGTCGAAATCCCGCGCCGCCGACGGCCCGGCCCGAAGTCCATCGCGCTCGAGCAGCCGCCTGCGCGTCCGCCGCGGGCTGCAAGAATTTCACCGAACGGAATGGGCGTGCCCGCCGCTGAGAGAGTTCCAGCCTCAAGCGGGCCGCCCGTTCCAACCTCTTTGCCTTCGCCTCTTCCGCCGCCGCCAGCCCGAATCCCGCTTAAGGTGAGCCCGCCCTCGAGACGATCTGCACAAGACGGCCAGTGCCTGCGCCCTCCGGTCACAGCCGGCCGCGATTGCGTTTTCGGCCGATGGGCCACGAGCATGCGCCTACCGTTGCGCAGCGTGCTGCGCGGATTTTTGCCCTTCCAGTTATCCGGCCCAATCGACGACGTGCCGGAAACGGCGGCAATCGAGATTCCGTTCTCGATCATCGAGCCGCAACTGTCGTTAGGCCGGATCGCCGTCTCCCCGCGCAATTCCAGGCCGCGCTGCCGGAGGAATACCGCTCGCTTTTGAAAATCGAGGAGATCGAACTGCCGGTGGCCCTGCCGCTCGAGGAAGTGCTGCAAAATTTGCTCTAACGAGAGCCTGCGGCTCCGCGGCGATCAGAGGAAATAGAGATCGCGGAAGCCTTCGAGACGCCTTTCAGCACAAAAGGCCGCCGAGGACGCGGCGCGGATGAAGGTTTCCACCGGCCCGATCGCGAAACCAGCCGTCGGTGTTGCAGCCGGGATCGATAATTCCGGTGACGGGAATCTCGATTTCGCCGCCACGCCTGAAAGACGTCACTCTGCCGGGATCACCGATCCCGTCTACAGCGCGTCCGCCCGCACCGCGCTCCAGGTCGCGTTCGATACCGACGAGACGCTCGACGCGAAATCCATCGTCGCTCACGCCAGTCGCCTGCCGGGCGTGAGCGCCTGCGCGATTGTTTTCTCCGACGGCCTCAGCCTCGCCGGGAAACATTCCCGCCAGAGTATGAAGCCGAGGCGCTCTGCGCGCTCGCGCCCTCGATCGTCAAACGCATCGACGACCAGATGATCGGAGCCAGCCTCGGACCGCTCAACGGGATCACGCTCTATTGCGCGAAAACGCCAGTCAGCTTCTTCGCCCACGGCAACATTTGCCTGGCTGCCCTTCATTCAGCCGACGCGCTCGCGGCCGAGATTCGCGCCCGCCTCAGCTGTGTTGTGCGGGAGCTCGCACAAATGTATGCCCAGCCAGCCTAACGACTAACAAAAGCCATGTCCATCATCAACTACGCCAGTCGCGAGATTCAGTTCAAGATCGTCTACTACGGCCCAGCGCTCTGCGGCAAGACGACGAACCTCGCCTACATCCACGAGCGCATCAGCCCGGCCAACCGCGGCGATCTCGTCTCGCTCGCGACCGCCGCCGATCGCACTCTGTTCTTCGATTTCTTGCCCTTGAACGCGGTCGTGATCAAAGGCTTCGTCACGAAATTCCAGCTCTACACCGTGCCCGGCCAGGTCATTTACAACGCCACCCGGCAGCTCGTCCTGCGGAGCGTCGATGGCGTCGTTTTCGTGGCCGATTCGCAGTGGGAAAAAATGGAGGAAAACGTCGAGAAGCTTCAACAACCTCGAGGAAAACCTGGCCCAGCAAAACATCTCGATCGATGAGATTCCCTACGTCCTGCAATACAACAAGCGCGACCTGGAACAACGTCGCGCCGATCAATTATCTCGAGTTCCTTCTGAACAATCGCAAGAAGCGCGTGCAGAGCTTCGAGGTCATCTCGAGCACTGGACAAAACGTCTTCGCCTCGCTCAACGCCGTCTCGCAGATGTTGCTCCACAAGTTCAGCAAACAAGGCGACAGCCGCACGCACCGGCGCGGCTGCGCCGGTCGCCGTGCCGGTCGAACCCGCCACCGCGCCGAAAACTCGCGCTCCCGCCACCGTATGAACTGCATCCCGTGCTCTGACGATCGAGAACGTCGCCACGCTCGACGGCATCCTCGGCAGATTTCCTGAAGAAAGCTGACGCGGAATTGACCGTCGTGATCGATCGCGGCGGGAACGTCATCTCGCAATTCGGCGATGTCGCGGTCATGGATGTGACGATCATCGCGGCGCTCGCCGCCGGTTCGTTCGCCGCGACCAAGGAGCTGGCCCGCCGGATCGGCGAGGTCGAGTTCAACGCGCTCTATCACCAGGGCAACGGCAGCCACATTTTCATGAACTCGGTCGATGACGACACGATCATGATCACGGTTTTTGGACCGCGCACCACCGTGGGCTTGGTGCGTTTCTATTCCGCCGCAACCGCTTTGGCGGTCTCCGAGCTGTTGAAATCGCTCGATAAGAGCGGCGGCCACGGGTTCACCTTCGACGCCGCCGACGTCACCGCGACGCCGATCTTCGTGGATCATCCGGTGTAGGCTGTTTTGCTCTGCGAAGCATGGGCCCGGCTTGGCGCCGAAAGAAAACGGGCGTCGAACTGGGCTCGGCGTCCCATAGCCCACTTAGCTCGAGCGAAGCGTCCCGCCGCGGTTGCGCAATCCGGGCGATGCGGGAAATTCATCCGCACGATTTATGGCGGTTCAATTCAGGGATTACTACGAGACGCTCGGTGTTGCGAAGACGCGCCAGTGCCGACGAAATCAAAAGCGCGTTTCGTAAGCTCGCGCGCAAACATCATCCCGACATGGCCAAGCCGAAAGAGAAAGTCGCGGCTGAGGAGAGATTCAAACAGATCAACGAGGCTTACGAGGTCCTGAGCGATCCTGAGAAGCGCGCCCAGTACGATCAGCTCGGACGCGGACTGGAATCAGCCGGGCGGATTTCAACCGCCGCCGGATTGGGGCCGGGGCGGAACGGGCGGCGGATTTCCGCCGTCATGCCGGCGGGAACGGCGGCGGAGTTGAGTTCGAATTTGGCGGCACCGGGTTCAGCGATTTCTTCGAGGCGTTTTTCGGCGGCGGACGCGGCGAGTCGGCCTTCGGCGGCGGGATTCGGCCGGCGGCCGGCGACCGCTGAGCGCGGACAGGATGTCGAGGCCGACATCATGGTCACATTGGAAGAAGCGCTCAATGGTTCCACCCGGCAGGTCTCCCTGCGCCGCAGCGACTCCGAAAAGGTGGAAACCTACCAGGTCAAAATCCCGCGCGGGCGTGCACGAAGGACAACGCATCCGGCTGGCGGGGCAGGGAGAAGCCGGTGCGCGCGGCGGGAAAAAGGGGACCTCTTTCTCCGCGTGCGGCTTGCGCGACATCCTGATTTCTCAGTCGAAGGAAACGACCTTGTTCATGAGGCTGCCGCTTTCGCCGTCGCAGGCGGTGCTCGGCACTGAGATCGAGGTGCCGACGTTGGAAGGTTATCGCCGTCTAAAAATTCCGCCTGGCACCCAGGCCGGCCAGCGTTTTCGCCTGCGCGGCCGCGGGCTGCCGAGCGGCGACGTGGCGATCGCGGTAATCTTTACGTGGTTACGCAGATCACGATTCCGAAAAAGTTGAGCGAAGCCGAGCGCGCGATCTGGCAGCAGCTCGCCGCGATTGCACGGCACGGAGTTCGCACCTGTGAAAGGGCGAGTCGACTCGTCGTGTCTCCGATGGCGTTGGCGCTCCCGATTTGCCTTGGCAGATCTCAAGCACGAAGTTTTTCCCACATTTGTGCGACGATTTTGCATGGAGTCGGCTCGACAAGTCGGGACTGTTCTTTAAGAGAACAGAATGAAAATCTCGCTCGGCACCGATCACGCCGGTTTCCGCTACAAGGAAAAAATCAAGGAGCTCCTCATTTCGTTAGGGCACGAGGTTAAGGATTTCGGCACCACGAGCGAGGAGCCGGTTGATTACCCAAAGTTCATCCGCCCGGCGGCGGAAGCGGTGGCGTCCGCGGCGAGTGCGACCGGGGATTGTTCCTCGGCGGCTCCGGCAATGGCGAAGCGATGGCGGCGAACAAGGTCCGCGGAGTCCGTTGCGCGCTCTGCTGGAACGAGGAAACGGCGCGCCTTTCGCGCCAGCATAACGATGCCAACGTCCTCTCGCTCGGCGAGCGGATGATTCCGGAGGACCTGGCGCTAAAGATTGTGCGCGTCTGGTTGACAACCGATTTCGAGGGCGGCAGGCACGTCGCCCGGATCGCTCAGCTCGATCTGTAGAGGTCTGCAGCCTGGCGATGCGTCTACAGCGCCAGCCGCGACGCTGACGAGAAAGACCGCGCTGACAAACGCGTTGCTCTGGAAAAACGCGCGATTGATTCCCGCGAGATCAAGCCGCGCCGCGCTCCAATGTTCGTAAGCCAGCGCTCCGGCGACCAGCGGCATGCCGCAAAAATAAATCGCGCCTAACGACGCCGCGAAGCCGAAGCCGAGCAACCGCGAGCAACATCGCGAAGTGCAGAAATTGCGCGAGCCGCAGCGAACGCGGGATGCCCAGGCGGCACGACCAGCGAGTGCAATCCTTCGCGCCGGTCGAACTCGAAATCCTGGGTGGCGTAAATCAAATCAAATCCTGCCACCCATCCGACGACTCCGGCGCCAAGGAGAAGGGAGCGAGCGTCAAGCCGGCCGGTCGCGGCGATCCAGGCGCCCGCCGGAGCGACGGCGAGCGCGCCGCCGAGAAAGAAGTGGCTCGCGGCGGTGAAGCGCTTGGTCAGGGAGTAGAAAAAATGATGGCGAGCGCGAACGGGCGAGAGAAGCAAGGTGGTTCGGTTGATGGCCGCCGCGGCGGCGACGAAAGCTGCCGAGCTGAGCCCGAGCAGCAGGAGCGCGACCGGTCGTGAGATGAGTTGGTGGCGCGTCGCCGTGCGCGGGTTCCGCTGGTCGAGCGTCCAGTCAGCAAGGCGGTTGAAAAGCATCGCGGCGGTCCGGGCGCAGACCATGCAGAGTAGGACGAGCGTCAGCAGCCGAAGCGATGGCCGTCCATGCGTCGCGACGAGAAGCGCACCGAGTGCGAAGGGCAGCGCGAAGACGGTGTGCGAAAATCGGATCAGACCGGAGGAAGCGCGTAAGCGCTCGCCTTTCGTTAGGTCTAACGACAATCATCGCAGCAGCGTTTCCAGCCGCTCTCGCGCGGCCGCTAAAATCGGCGTCCCGTGGGCGAAAAGCAGGCGCTCAAATGGCCAATCGAGCAGGCGCCGGAGTGACCGCCGCATGGCCTTTTGGTCGGAGCAATATTTCGCCGGCAGCAGGGTAAACCCGTACGGTCGAGATTGATCAGCGCATCGCCAATCACCATCGTCCCGCCATCGTCCGCGAAATGGAACGCGGTCTCACCGGTCGCTGCGCCGTCGATCGCGATCGCCGAACCCCCGGAGCCAATTTTTGTCGCCGTCCGCAATCGTCGTGACGTCTAGCCGCCTGAAAATTCGCCGACGACCGACGCTGCGCGCGATAAATCGGAGCACCTCAAACTGGCCGGGCGAACGCTGCCGCGGCCCTTGGATGATTCGGGCTGGTCACCAGCACGCTGGTGGCTGCCAATCGGCACGGCCATTTCCTTCCAGGCAGGGGGAGCCAGCGGAATGGGATCGATCAGGAAAAAGACGAGCATCGGTTTTGATCGCGGTGGAGAAAGAGGTCGGACTTCACCGCCGGGTCGTAAGCTTGCCAGAGCCAGAGCGAATCGCTCAGGCGCAGGAGGTCAGAGGCTGTGGGGCATGGGGACTTGGGCCAGAGGTCAGAGGCGCATGGCACCGTAGCTGCTACAAGGAATCCAATTACTAGAAACACCATATGATGACCTTCTCCTATCAAGCTCGGGATGGCGCCGGCAATATCGTAAACGGTATCCAGGACGCGATCAACGAGGACAACGCTGTCACCAGTCTCATGAGTCGCGGGCTCATGGTTCTCTCCACTGCAACAAAAAGCCGCTCGTCCCGCGCCAAGAACAAAGTCTGGACGGTCAAAGAGACCGACCTGGTTCTCTTCACCCGCCAGCTCGCGACCATGATCGAGGCCGGCATCTCGCTCGTTCAGGCGCTGACCGCGCTCTATGAACAGTGCGACCCGAAACGGCAGAAAAGTCTGCGCAACGTCATCAGCGACGTGACCGCCACGGGTGCAGGGAGGCGAGACGTTTCACGAATCGATCGCGAAACATCCGCGCGTCTTCAATCGTCTTTTCGTCAGCATGGTGAAAGCCGGTGAAGCCGGCGGTTTGCTCTCGGAGATTCTCGACCGCTTGGCCGGCTTCCTCGAAGCCAGCGCCCGCCTGCGCAAGAAGGTCAAGTCGGCCATGACCTATCCGGTCATCGTCATTAGCATCGCGTTCTTGATCACCGACTTTTCTTATCGTCCGGGTTGTGCCGGTCTTCGGCGAAATCTTCAAAGATTTCGGTGCCAAGCTGCCGGCTCCAACGCAATTCCTAATCGACCTGAGCGATTTCATCCGGGCGAAATGGTATTTCATGATCCTCGGCATCGGCGGCACGATCTTCGGTGCCCGCGTTTTCCTCCGCTCCACCCGTGGCCGTCAATTGAGCGACCGCTGGAAGCTGAAGCTGCCGGTCTTCGGACCGCTCATTCATAAGATTTGCATGTCGCGTTTCGCCCGGACTTTCGCGCAGCTCATTCGCAGCGGTGTTCCGATTCTCGAAGTGCTCGACATCGTGGGCGGCACGTCCGGCAACCACGTTGTCGAGCAGAGCATTAAAGGCGTGAGCACCGACGTGGAGAAAGGGGACAACCTGTCGGTCGCGCTCTCAAGGAGAAAATTTTTCCGCCGATGATGCTGCGGATGGTCGCCGCTGGTGAATCGACAGGCCGGATCGACACGCATGCTCGAGAAGATGGCTGACTTCTGGGACGAGGAAATCGAAGCGATGCTCGACGCGCTCACCTCGTTGATCGAGCCGCTGTTGATTGTGTTCCTCGGCGTGATCGTGGGTGGCATCGTGATCGCGATGTTCCTGCCAATCTTCAAGCTGAACGAAGTAGTTTCGCAGAGCAAAAGCTAGGGAGAAGCTGCTCCACGGAAAGGGAGGGCGGATCGCAAGGTCCGCCCTCTTTATTTCTTGTCCGCTTTCTGCTCCTCCTCATCGGTCTCCGAGACAAGAATCAATCCTGCGAAAAACCTTGCCCAGCAGCGCGACTGTGCGAGACCAATCCTGCATGGCGGACCTGAACGATTTCAAGAGCTCTGTCGCGCTCGTCGTGTCCAGCTGCGATGCATTCTTTGACGCGTGGCGCCCATTCTACGCTTTCTTGGAAAAGTTCTGGGGCGATTGTCCACTGGACGGTTTCCTCGTCACGAATGAGCTCGAAGTTCGCTCGTCCCGGATTCGTTCGATCGCGGTCGGGGAAGATCGGGGCTGGTCAAGCAATCTGCTTTGTGCACTCACGCAGATCGCGCATCCCTATGTGCTCTATTTCCAGGAAGACTACTTTCTGACTGCACCGATCGATCGCGCGCACCTGGCAGACGATTTTGCACAAGTCATGGAATCGGGCGCCGCGTCGCTCTGCTTCCGGGCGCGTTCCGAACGGGATGCTGGTTTTCAACCGTTGAACGACCGCTATGGAATCGTGCCACTCCATTCCGACGGCCGAACACGGTGCCAGGTTACGCTCTGGAAACGAAGCGCCCTTCAGTCGATCCTGCGTGCCGAGGGGCGAAACGGCGTGGAATTTCGAAGCGCGCGGCTAGCGCCCGCACACAGGAAATGCAGATTCTCTCCCTACCGCAGCCGCGAGAATGCGCCGATTCGCTATTTGATGTCTGCGATCTCGCGCGGCCCTGGATGCCGGAAGCGGTCGCGCCTTTGCCGTGCGCATGAAGTGCCGATTGATCCGTTCTTTCGCCCGATTTTCCCCGCACTCATGGCAGCGGCGTCGTTGCGCCGCGCGAACCGGGCGTTCCCGGCTCCGGCGTGCCCTGGCCGCGCAAGAGAACGGCGTGATCACCCTGGCATGAGGCGACTCGTTAGGTGGAATCTGAGCAGTCGTGCGCGCCAGCTTGCCGGGGGCGACGCGATCGTTGTCTCCATTCCAGAAGAGCGGCCGCACCTGGGTCCGGACCTTCCTTGCGCCTATTTCTGCGAGAAAATCGGGCAGCCCTTTACACTCGAGCCTGAAAAATACGATGGCGTGCCGCAGATCATCTACACCCACGACCTCTTCGAGCAGCGAACCAAGGCTGACCGTTGGGACGAGCTCCGCGGCAAGTATTCTGATCCCCCAACGCGACACGCACCGGCCGGCCTATCATCCTGCTGGCTCGTGCGATCCGCGCGACGCCTTCGTTTCGCTTTACATTCAGCTGACCCGCCGGACCAAAGGGAGACCCCTGACGAACTAAAACAAATGTCGGCCTCGGAGTTGCTCCGCGATCCGGCGTTTGGGATCGAATCCATGGTCGAGATCATGAACAGCTGGCTTGCCGAATGGTCGGACCGCTCGGACTTTCTCCTTCTGCGTTACGAAGGATTGCAGGAGCGACCCCGGGCCGGGAGTTTCGTCGACTTTGCAGGTCCTCGGCGAACGGCCTTGGAGGAAAAGGCTTTTCCCACGCGCTCGAGTTCTCCGATTTCGGGCACATGAAGAAACTCGAAGGCGCGGGAGCGTTTGCTTCGAAAATTCTGCGTGCCGGGGATACGAAGAGATCCGGAATCCTTCAAGGTTCGCCGGGGAAAGATTGGCGGGTTCGAAGATTACCTTTCCCCTAACGATCAGGTTTACGCGGCCGCAGCACTGCAAAAGCTCGATCCCCGCTTCGACTACGGTGGACGCGCCGCGGGTCATTCGGGAGGTGCAGCATCGTAACCAGGCTGCGGCACAAATCTGGTCGTTCCGGCGCACGGTGAGAGCGAGTCCCGCGGGAGGTTCATGCGCGCCGGTTGCAACCGGACATCTCCGCGCCAGTCGGAGCCTCGACGGCTGCGCGTCGACCCCGGAATGCTGAAGTGTAACAGTCAGGTTGTCGCTGCAACTCCGGCTTCAAACTAAGGCCGACGCAGCTTGGATCTTGCTTCAGCGCGAGAATCCGAACTCGGGCCGAAGGCTGATAGAGGCAAAGGAGGCGGAAGAACAAACGGTGATGCAATGCCGTCTCGCCTCAATTTGCGGAGCGTAATTTCTACGGTGTCGGCGAGAGTGTAGCGGTCGAGGATTTTCGCGATCGCGTTCCGCACGTCAAACATCAACATCCGCAGTCCACAATGCGCCTCATCCGGGCACGAGCACCGGCCATAGGCGACAACGCTGACACAGGAAATGGGCGCAAGCTGTCCTTCGATCAGACGAATGACGGGGCCGAACTTGATGCGCCGCGCGGGTTTGGCAAGCGAATAGCCTCCGAGCTTGCCCCGCGTGCTCTTCACATAACCCGCTGCTTTGAGCTGAATGAATATTTGTTCGAGGAACTTCACAGGCAGCTTCTCTTTGCGGCAAGTTCGCTCAATTGCAAAACCGGTCGTCCTAATTCGGCAGCGACGCCGAGATCGATCAGGGCACGCAGTGCATATTCGCAACGCTTGAAAATTTCATTGTCTAGCCTCTCGGTGAGAGACGAGCATAAAAATACCGACGGGCGGGGATTGCAATCTTGTTTTCGGACACTGAAATCGGGGCGACTCTTCTCCCTCTCACTCGATCGGCTCGATCCGCGTCGGTGTCCAAATCGACCTTAGACTCGGCGGCTTTGCTGCTCGCTCTGGCGCCCGGTCCAATCGGTCCCTAAGCCGCGCATTGAGCAGCGCGCGTCTTTCCGGGTCTCGGCCTCCCCAAAACACCTTACTTTTCGAGGCAAATTGCGCCCCCAAAATTTTTTCAAAAATCTTCTTGCAATCCATACTGAACGAGTAGAGTATTAATCCATACTGAATCAATAGACATTCAAACATCACAAAATATGAAAGCCATTCTGATTGAAACTGACGCTGGTAAGCGCAGCCATCCTGTTTTGGGCGGTGGCTCTGCCCGCCGCAGTTGTCCTTTGCCCGCCGTCGCGCTCTGGGAGAAGATCGGGGCCTTGATTCCGCGGGGTCCAATTGGCCATATAAGGCCGGAGAATTCGCAGGACCCGGCCAGAATCCGCTTGAGCAAGCGTGGAGCAACGTGCGAGCCGACGTGCGGCCGCATCTTACCGCTGCCTCGAGCTAGCGCAGCGTAAGAGAACGAGACAAAGAGATGATCGCGGAACGCGGGATGCGTCCCAGTCTAACGACGATCTTTGACAAATTCTTCCTGGAGTGAGGCCCATGCCGCCTTCGAGTCCCCTTCGCAGTCTCTGCGAGATTTGCTCCTGCCGTTGCTCCAACTGGTAAGCGAATCCGATGTTTTGCGCGCCGATTCGCTGGGATACTGGCGCTCGGGAGGCGATCTGTTTTCTTGCCGAGATTTGTCTTTCAGCGCACACAGAATGGCGAAACCACGAATCAAGGTTGGCATCTTCGCTGGATTACACGGCGATGAGCCCGGAGGCATCCTCGGTCTGATCGAGTTGATCCGAGCGCTTGATGCGCATCCTCCTGTCGGTCGGGAGTATCAGCTCTGGCTCTATCCGGTTTGTAATCCCAGCGGTTACGCCGACGGAACGCGGCGATCTCGCGGCGGTCGGGATTTGAATCGCGAGTTTTGGAAGAACTCAGCCGAGCCGGAAGTCCAGTTATTGGAAAGGGAACTTCGGCTCCACCGGTTCAACGGCATCATTTCCCTTCATTGTGACGATGTTAGTGACGGCATGCGTGGATTTGTGAATGGCACCTCGATGAGTCAATATCTTCTGAAGCCGGCGCTCGCCGCGGCCGAGCGGGCTCTGCCATCAAATGCCGCGTCGCGGATCAACGGTTTCCACGCGCTCAATGGCATCATCGCTTCGCGGGAGGACGGAGCCTTTCAGGCCCCACCCGAGCAAAAAGCGGCGCCCTTTGAGATCGTTCTCGAAGTCCCGCAACGTGCGCCGTTGCAGCTGCAAGCGCACGCGTTCCTTTTCGCCTTGCATGAAATCCTCGCCACATATCGGCGGATTTCTTTCGCTGAGGAAGCGTGAACAGTGCTCGTCTGCCGTCCGCCTAACAACGCGGCGCATGCGAGATCGCTAGGCGGATCTTAGACGATCCAGGACGACTGGCGGCCGCCCATCCGGGCGGACTCACGTCTCCTTCAGACGAGGGCGGGAACCCAGGAGCGTGCAAACCCGAAGTTGTCGCAGTTCGTCACTTTTGGGAAGGGAATCGAGCACGAGAATTGCTCAAAATAAGTTTTGACAAGCCTACTTATTTACTAGACTATCGGCGGCAACTCCAGCAATTCAGTAGAGTATGAACCTCTCCAAACGCAGCGAATACGCTCTCCGCGCCCTGATCGATCTCGGCATCGCCCGGGAGCTGGGCCGACCGATCCTGCAGGTGAGCGAATTGGCGTTGAAGGAAAAACTGCCCGTTAAGTTTCTCGAACAAATCCTCACTCAACTGCGCCTCGCCGGTTACGTCGAAACCAAGCGGGGCAAGTTCGGCGGTTATTCCCTGGCCAAGCCAGCAGCGCGCATCAAGCTGGGTGCAGTCATCCGCGTGCTCGATGGTCCGCTTGCGCCGATCGCCTGTGTGAGCCAGACAGCTTACCATCGCTGCACCTGCCCGGATGAAGCTCACTGCGGTCTCAGGATGCTGATGCTCGACGTGCGCAATGCGATCGCGCGCATTCTCGATCGCTCCACTCTCGCGCAAATTGTCGAGATCACCCTGCGCAAGATGCGCCGCGACAAAGTCACCGTGCCTTTCGCCCGGCGCTCGTTTGGCATTGACGAGATCGTCCCGCTCCTCACGGGGTTGAGTCTGAAACCTGCTGACCCTATGCACGAATAATTCACCCGACTGGCTTTCAATTGTGCGCGAAAAGTCGAAACGCTCCGCTACGGCGTCGTGCAGATCGTGATTCACGATTCCAAGGTGACTCAAATCGAGCGCACCGAAAGAACTAGAATCACGAGCCCCGAAATCGGGCCCTTTTCCAACCGACCAGACAAACTGGAGGAACCAACACCAATCAGAACGTTGCACCGGACCACCGGAGATCGTTCCTAAGTAAATATGTTTCTTCATCATGATCTCATACTGCATCAAACGATCGCTTGGGTTGCACCTCGGTCTTGCCGTCGCATTTCCAATCCTCTCGCCCCTAACGGGAAGGGCCGGCGACCAGTTAGCCGCACAGCCCCCCCGCCGCCACCCGTCACTAAAATGGCCTGAAGGCAACTTTCTCAGTTTCTGGGATGGCCGCCTTGTCATCGACATCGAGGAACGGGTTCGCGTCGAGTGGCGGGAGAACACCCGTGACTTCGATTCATCCATCAGTGATGACAACGATGACTCTTGGATATTGAATCGGTTCCGGTTCGGCCTGGCGGTAAAGCCAGTTTCCTGGCTAAGGGTCTACGGACAAAGCCAGGATTCGCGTGAAGCTGACTCGGACCGCGCAAATATCCCAGGAATTCGCAGTGCCGAAGGCGACGATGAATGGGATCTGCGGCAAGGCTACATCGCCTTGGGTGATCTGAAAAAGTTTCCGCTCCTTTTACCGTCGGGCGGCAGGCCATTACCTACGGCGACGGCCGGCTGGTGGCTGATTCAAGATGGGGCAATTTTGGGCGCACCTTCGACGCTCTCCGTATCCGCTGGGAAAAACAATACTACTTTTGGGTCGAGGCTTTTGCCATGCGCCCGGTCCAGATCCTGCGGCATGAGTTCAATGACAGTGATTCGGCCGATAATTTCTTCGGCACCTATTTCTCCACTGATTATGGAACGAAACAGGCAATCGACTTCTACGTCTATTACCGCCACAAGAACGACAACCAACCCAATCTCGATCCGACGAATAGGGTCGATCCGCAGGGAACATTCAACGGTCCGGCGGGGCACTATGCCACGCTCGGGCGCGCACAAAGAATACTTCTGACAAACTCAACGGATGGGATTATGCCGGAGAGTTCGCTTACCAGGTGGGCGAGGTTTTTCTAACCGACACTAATTCGCAAAGCTTCAATCAGAATGCGTTTGCCCTGGCTGTTGCCGGCGGCTACACCTGGAAAGATCATCCGTGGAAACCACGCATCGGTCATCGAATTCGACTATGCGAGCTGGGGATAGCGATCCTTTCGATGGCAATTCAGAATCGTTCCAGAACCTCTTTCCGTCGAACCACGATAAATACGGGCTCATGGATGAGTTCAGCTGGCGTAATATCCAGGATCTCCGCTTCCTCCAGGTAAACGTGAAGCCGCTAAAAAACTCGAGCTCCAGTTCAATTGCCACGCCTTCTGGCTCGCGAACACTCACGACTTTTGGTATCGCTCGAATGGCAACTCTATTCTCCGGACGAGGACGCCTGACGGACAGGACGTCCGGACAATCGGCGCGCCCAGGAGTGCCGGTCAGGAACTCGACCTGATAGCGACCTATACCTGGACCAAAAACATCCAGGTGCAAGGTGGTTTTAGCCACTTCTTTGCCGGTCCTTACCTGCGCGCTACAGGTCCGGCGTCCGATGCGAATTTCGGTTACGGCATGATTAACTTCACCTTCTAACTCAGCATTACCCATTAAACATATGAAAATAACTAAGACACTCGCAATCATACTCACTCGGCCTGGCGTCGTTCGCCCACGCCGCCGACAAAGTTGTTATTCGGTTCGGACACTTCCCGAACATCACTCCACGCCCAGGGCGTGATCGCACACGCGTTCTCGCGCCAGGGCAAAGGGTGGTTCGAACAACGGCTCGGACCGAACGTCGAGATTCAGTGGTTCACTTACAACGCCGGGCCTTCCGCGATGGAAGCGCTCTTCGCCGGATCACTCGACGTGACCTATGTGGGGACGGGACCTGCTCTCACTGCGTATATGAAATCAAACGGAGCAAGAGATTCGCGTGATCTCAGGTGCGGCAAATGGCGGAGCGGCTCTCGTCGTCAAGCCCGATGGCGGGATCAATAAGCCGGCAGACTTCCGCGGCAAGAGAATCGCCACGCCGCAAATGGGTAATACGCAGGATATCGCCTGCCGGGCGTGGTTAAAGGCACAGGGATTCAAAGTCACGCAAACCGGAGGCGACGTATTGGTTCTTCCAACTGTCAAATCCAGATCAGCTGGGAGTGCTCCAAAGCGGGGCCGTTGATGCCGTCTGGACCGTCGAGCCCTGGGTGACACGACTCAAAAGGACGCAAACGCCAAGGTGTTCCTCGAAGACAAAGACGTCATCACCACGTGGCTGGTCTCAAGCGTGAAGTTTCTCAATGAGCGCCGGGATCTCGCAAAAAAATTGCGGCGGCGAATAAGGAACTGACCCAGTGGATCAAATCCCATCCGGGCGAAGCGCAGAACATGCTGGTGGCGGAGTTGAAGGCAGAAACAAAGACGGATGTTTCAGCGGATACCGTCTCCCGATCCTTACAACGTATTCAACTCACGAACGAAATCTCGCCCGCTCTTGTCAAAAAGCAGTGCAGGACGGGAAAAATACGGGCTTCCTGAAATCGACCGACACTTCGAAGTTGATAGAGACACTTTAGCTAGTACTTCCGCGATCGACGAGCGGTCCAGACAACTCGCCTGATGCATATCACGAACGTTATTCCCTGGCATTCCAAAGCCACCTCTACGGCGAAGGAAGAGTTAGAAGTCCTCGCGCCGAGCAAGCTTGCGATTGAGAGCGTCTCGAAGACTTTCAAAACCGCAACTGGGACTGTGCAGGCGCTTGACCGCGTGAGTTTGAAAGTCGGCGAAGGCGAATTTGTTTGTCTCGTCGGAGCGAGTGGTTGCGGAAAGTCCACCTTGCTCAACATCATTGCCGGGCTGGAAAAAGCCGGACAGCGGGTCAGTGATGGCGAATGGGAAACCAGTGGTCGCACCGGGAAGAGAACGTCTCGTCATGTTCCAGGAGGCGGCGCTCTTCCCGTGGCTCGACGTCTTGGGAAACGTGCTCTTCGGTCTGAAATTAAAACCGAATCTCCGGGCTAAGGATCGCCTCGATGTGGCGAAATACTATCTCGAGCTTGTCGGGCTGACTCCGATTCGAGCGTTCCAACATTCACGAGTTATCGGGAGGCATGAAACAACGCGTGCGCTCTGGCCCGCGCGCTCGCTCCGAACCCGCGGGTCTTGTTGATGGATGAACCGTTCGCGGCGCTTGATGCTCTCACGCGCGAGCAGCTTTATGGCGATATTCAGCGAATCTGGAAGGCACGAAATAAGACCATCGTCTTCGTCACGCACAACGTCCGCGAAGCTGCCTGCCTGGGAGATCGAGTGCTTCTCTTTTCGCCTCATCCCGGGCGCATTCAGGAAGAGTTTGCGATCGAGCTGCCGCGCCCGCGCGACATTAATAGCGTCGATCTCGCCGGTTATGCCAGCCGGATCATGCGGTCGTTAAAGGGATTCACTAAACCAGAAGGGGAAGTCGCCGAATGAAACGATTTATTAGCGCAGCCGCATTTTTCGGTTGTTTGATCGTCCTCTGGCAGTTGCTCTATAATGCGCATATCTGGTCACCTGTGCTCTTGCCATCGCCGGTCTCCGTCGCAGGTTACCTGCGCGACGCGGCTGCGGACGGGACGCTTGGACAGGCCACCCTCGTTACCATGCGCCGCTTGCTCATCGGCTATGTCATAGGCATTATTGGCGGTCTGCCGCTTGGATTGCTAACTGCGCGCTGGAACGTAATGCATGACACCGTCGGCACGACGTCACTCGGCTTGCAAACGCTGCCGAGTGTCTGCTGGGTGCCGCTTGCGCTCCTGTGGTTCGGACAAACCGAGGCCGCAATGTTGTTTGTCGTGGTGATGGGAACTTTGTGGTCGGTGGTGATTGCGACCGACACCGGCGTTCGAAACGTTCCACCGATCTACCGTCGCGCCGCGCTTACCATGGGCTCAAAGAACATGCATCTATGGTTCAAAGTTATCCTGCCTGCTGCTTTGCCGTTCATTGTTAGCGGCATGAAACAAGGGTGGGCTTTTGCCTGGCGATCGTTGATGGCCGCAGAAATTTTCGTAACCATTCTCACCGGATTTGGTCTTGGCCAGCTCCTGCACTATGGACGCGAACAGCAAGCCATGGAACAGGTCATCGGCATCATGGCGATGATCGTCGTCATCGGCCTGCTCGCGGATAAGATTTTCTTTTCGCCGATCGAGCAATTCCTGCATCGACGCTGGGGCACCGGCAGCAGCCAATAGGAGACGATGATGATGGCCCACTCCCGGCGTGAAGCGGTACGTGCGACACGGCAAATAACGATCGTCAATAAGCTGGGGTTGCATGCGCGTCCGGCGGCGCAATTTGTCCGCCGTGCCAACGCCTTCCGCTCGGAAATCTGGATTGTGACCAAGGCCGGGCGATTCTCAGCGCTCAGCCTGATTGATGTGATGCGTGCGAACCTCGACTGCGGCACGGTCGCCACCCTGGAAGCGCACGGCACTGATGCGGACGAAGCCGTGGAGCGGCTTGCGAAACTCGTGAAAGAGCTGCCTGATTACGACGACTAGCGCAGCGGACGCGCGACGAGGATTCCGCTGTCGCTGCGATAGCGCGCGAGGTAACTCGAGAGCCGCGCATCGACTACGACTTTCCCGTAATTTCGCGGGGAGGAGGCGTGCATGAAATGGAGCACGCCGTCGTTTGTCCGATAGGCGAGGCCGACGTGCGAAGTCGAGTAAAGCCCGGGCCGATCGCGCGAGATGATCCCAATAATGTCGCCGCTCTTCAGCTCCGGCTCGATTCCGGCGACCCGGCTCTTCGGGAATCTGGTAGAGTGGCCGCTCGCTGACTCTGGCTTCCATTTGGCCTAACGGAGCGAGCAAGCGACGGATTCGCCTTGAGATAGCGATAATGCCGCCAGCCAAAGGTCATTTCCTGCGCGGCGTGATTCGCGCGCACGCCACCCAGCTCGCGGGTAAGATCTTCTACCAATCCGCGTCGATCGTTGTCCGCGAGCCAATCTTCAAGGTAATGCAGGCGGGACAGATATTCGCCGGTGCAGTGGCCGCCCCGATAACGATCGAGCTCGACATAATGCAGCAACGTCGCCGGGGTCCACTCCGCCTGTGGTTCATCGAGCATGCGGGCGAAGCCGAGGGCGATCTCGAAAAACGTCCAGCAATCCATTCCGTAAAAATTCGCAGAGGGCGCCTCGACGTGATCGTCGATCTCGAGCGTGAACGATTTGTAGCGGGTTCCGACCAGCGCGCGGCCGACCGCGGCCGTCCGATCGCCGATGGGGAGCGATTTCCAATTGTTCGCCTGCGCCTGCTGGACCAGGTAGTCAAACTTTTCGCGACCTTTGAAGACCGTTTGGAACGGGAGGGTGGCCGCATTCGTCAGACCGACAGCGGCGCCGAGGAAAAACAGAAATGCGAACCGAGATTTGAACGTGCGCATGCTCGGAAGACGTTTCGGGCATAAGCGGCGCCGCGCAAGGCGCAACCGCTTATTTCCCAGCGGCCGGCGCGGGCACGAGGCAGGACCGGGCGCTAGTCCCGCTTTCAAGACGCCCTCGGTCACGCTGCCAACGAGCAGATTGTAAACCGGTCCGTGGCCGTGCGATCCCATCACGATGAGGTCGGCCGAAATCTCCTGCGCGGTCTTCAAGATTTCCTCCACGACGGATCCCTCCCGCTCGTGGGCGATGGTCGCTCGCTCGGTCCGAGTCAGCTCGTTCCTGGAGCTTCTCGAGCGGGCTTTTTCTTTGTCGTTAGGCAGATCGGCCGGCAGATAACTCGGGCGCCCCGATCGAGCAAGCCGCCGGCCATCCCCATCTCCGGCATGCCGATTCCCGGGTAGCCGATGCGTGGCCGCCGGAAAGACCGGCACGGCGGCAATCTCGCGCACATGGACGAGGTGCAACTCTGCTCCGAGAGCTCGCGCCATCTCCCGCGCGTGAGTGAGTATGCCTCCATCGCAGGAGAGAAGTCCACCGGGACAAGGATTCGTTTCATCAGCTGCGTCGCTCTGCCGGCAGAGAGAATGCGGGACGCGCGCTCGGGCGGTCAAGCAATTGGAAAAGAAGGACGCGTCCGGTATTCTTCCCTGTGCAGGACCTCTTCACCGACGCGGAGATGGAAACCGCGAGCCGCCGACGCCGCCGCACCGCTCGCCAGCCGCATGCAGGCCGCGTTCGCTCGAAGAGTTCGTCGGGCAGGAAGCATATTCTCGCGCCCGGGCAAACTCCTGCGACGCGCGATCGAGGCGGATCGGCTGCCCTCGGTCATTCTTGTCCGGTCCGCCGGGCACCGGGAAAGACGACGCTCGCGCAAATCATCGCGGCGATGACGCAGTCAAAGTTCGTCCGGCTGAGCGGCGTGGAAAGCAACGTCGCCGAGATGCGCAAAGTCGTGGCGGCGGCGGCGAACCGGCTGCGCACTTCCGGGTCAAAAGACGATCCTCTTCGTCGATGAGATTCATCATTTCAACAAAGCGCAGCAGGACATTCTGCTGCCCGACGTGGAGAGCGGAAATCTGCGCCTGATCGGCGCGACGACTTACAATCCATTCTTCTACGTCAACAGCGCGCTGGTCTCGCGCTCGCAGGTTTTCCAGCTCGAATCGTTAGGCGTGGATGAGCTCGAAGCAATTGATCGATCGCGCGCTCGCGGACGAGGAGCGCGGTCTCGGCAAGCATCGCGTGAAGATGGATCCCGGACGCGCGACGCCACCTCGCGAAGCTGAGCGACGGCGACGCCCGCAAATGTCTGAACGCGCTCGAGATCGGCGTCCTGACCACTCCGCCTGAACGACAAAGGCGCTGATTCATTTCACCCTCCAGGTCGCGGAGGAAAGCATTCAGACCAAAGCCGTGGTCTACGATCGCGCGGGCGACGCGCACTACGACACGATCAGCGCCTTCATCAAAAGCATGCGCGCCTCCGATGAGAAAGGCGCGATCTACTGGCTCGCGAAAATGCTGCACGCCGGCGAGGACTTTCGCTTCATCGCGCGGCGGATCGTCATTTTCGCGAGCGAAGATGTCGGCCTGGCCGACGCCGGAGCGCTTGCCGCTCGCGATCGCGACCCAGCAGGCGGTCGAGTTTGTCGGCATGCCGGAAGCGCGCATTCCACTCGCCCACGCCACCGCCTACATGTGCCGCGCGAAGAAGAATCGCGAAGCCTACGAGTCGTTAGGGCGCAGCGACGCGAGGAGATCGAAGCAGAAAAAACGAAGCGCGTTCCGGAAAAGCTGAAGAACAAGCACTTCCCGGTCAATCCGGCGTAGACGCTCCGCTTGCGAAGCGAACGTGCGATTGCCTGCGTGCGACCTGACGCGATCGCGCTTCACCAGCGACAGCGTCTGCAACCGCCAGAGCATCGTACAGGAGATCGACCGCGAGCAGCCAGACGAGAATCACCTGCCAGAGCCGCAGGTTGCGCGCTGCCCAATGATCGGCCGCCACTTCCGGATCGCGATCGAAGAGACGTTTCCGGATCGCGGAAAATGTAGACGCCGCTCAGCAGGACGACCGACCAGGCAAAGGCTGAAGATGATCCGCAGCGCCAGTGACGGAATCACGCGTGTGGACGGACGGCGGCGAACGATCATGCTTGGCCATGATGCCAAATCGTTCTCCGCCAGCGGCATCGCGCTCGCAAGTCGTCGCCTACCGGTGGCGGAGGTGCCTGCCGCGAAAGTTCACGATGCCATTGCCGATCGCTGACTCAGCGAAGCGCTCTTCGGCGCGGCTGCATCCGCGGCTCGCGCAACTGGTTTCGCGCACCTACGGCAGTTTCACCGACGCGCAGTTGCGCTGTGTGCCATCGATTCTGGAGCGCGAAGTCGATCCTCCTCACCTCGCCGACCGGGAGCGGCAAAACGCTCGCCGGTTTTCTCGGCGTCTTCGATGATCTTCTGCGGCAACTCGAGCACGGCACGGCTGTCGTTAGGCGTGCATTGCCTCTTACGTCTCGCCGCTCCGCGCGCTCGACCTACGACATCGGGAAGAATCTGTGCGCGCCGATTGTCGGAGATGGGTTTGGAAAAAGAGTTGCTCAGTTCACGTCCGCACCGGCGACACGAGCACGAGCGAGCGAGCAAAGTTTCGCCGCAAGCCCGCTCATTTTCTTGTCACGACGCCGGAGAGTCTGGCCGTGCTGCTCGCGCAGGAAAGCTACGTCGCGCATCTGGCGAATTGCCGGTTCGTGATCGTCGATGAGCTGCACTCATTCGCCGGCAACAAGCGCGGGGTCGATCTGGCGCTTTCGCTCGAACGGTTGGAAGAGCTTGGTTTGCCGGCCTAACGAACAAGAGCGGTCACTCTGCCGCATCGGACTTTCCGCGACCGCCGCGCCGCTCGAGTTGCTGGCGCAGTTTCTCGCCGGAGACGATCGGCCGTGCCGGATCGCCGAAGCGAAGCGGGAGAAAGGAATCGATCGTCGAAGTCTTCTCGCCGATTCGCGCACAAACCCTATCCGCCCGCGGGCTACACCGGCGTCCGCCTTTACGCGGAGCTGGCGGAGCTGATTCGGTCGCGCCAATCGGTAATTGTCTTCACCAATGTGCGCTCGGCGGCGGAGCAGATTGGGTTGCGCTTGAAAGAGCTGTTGCCTGAGCTCGCCGGCCAGATCGAGAACCCATCACGCCTCGCTTGATCGCAGCGTGCGGATGGAGGTCGAAGACCGGCTCAAGAAACGGCGAGCTGCGCGCGGTGGTTTGTTCGACCAGTCTCGAGCTCGGGATCGACATCGGCGCGGTCGACCTGGTCGTAATGGTGGCGACGCCCAAGGGCGTCTCGCGCGCCATCCAACGCATTGGGCGCTCCGGACATTCCCTGAACAAGAGCAGCCATGGCGTGCTCGTTGCGACCAACATCAACGACCTCGTGGAAGCGACCGCCACCGCTCAACTCGTCAGGCAGGCGGTCCTCGATCCGATTCAGGTGTCTGGAAAAGCCTAACGACGTCCTCGCGCAGCACATTGTCGGGATGGCCGCGCTCTCCCGATCGCGATCGACGAACGCGTTTGCCATCGTTAGGCGGGCCTATCCCTTTCGCGCCCTGGAGCGCGAAGAGTTCGATCATGTCCTCGAATATCTGACCGGCGGCGGGGAATCGTTGCAGCGGCAATACACCGGGCTTTTCGGCAAGATCGTGATCACGGATGGCGATCATCTCGCTCGCCCATCCGCGGGTCGCGCGCGAGTTTCTGGTCAATATCGGCACGATTGTTTCGGAAGGGTTCGTCAGCGTCCTCCTGGGCCGGCGCCGGCTCGGTTCGGTCGAGGAAGGATTCATCAAGCAACTTCAGATCGGCGATCTTTTCGTCCTCGGCGGTCGTGTCGTTAGGCTGATCGATACCGGGGTGCAGGAAGCCTACGTCGAACGGGCCGATGGTCATCTCCCGACCATTCCCCGCTGGAACGCGGCCAAGATGCCGCTGACCTCCGGGCGTGGCAAGCGCCGTGCGCAACTTGCGCGCGAATCTGGTTGCTCGCTTGCGCGAGGACTCGACGCGGAGAGCGGTTGATTCGGCTGGTCGAGTCGTATCAAATCTCGATCGCCAACGCCGAGCCCATCGTCGAATTCTTCCGCGCGCAGCTCGCGATTTCGGAGGTGCCGGCGGGACGCAAGCTGTTGATCGAGTTGTATCGCGAGGCGAGCATTCGCATTATTTTTTCCACTCGCTTATCGGACGGAGCGCGAACGACGCTCTTTCGCGCATCGTCGCCTGGCGCGGTGCGGGAGCGGATCGGCGGCAACGCGCTGGTCACGATTGATGACTACGGCTTTCTACTCACGCTGCGGCGTTTCCAGGAGCTGCCGCTCTCGCAATGGCGCGGCTGTTTTCGGCGGGCGGAAGCGGAAGAGGATTTGCACTCGGCGCTGCGCGGCTCAGAGCTGGTTAAATGGCAGTTCCGGGGTGTGGCGCAGACCGGTTTGATGGTGCCGCGCAATCATCCCGGCCGGGAGCGCAAACCGCGTCAACTCAGTTGGAGTTCCGAGGTGCTTTTCGCGTTCTCGAACAACATGAACCGGATCATCCGTTGCTCGAGGAAGCCTATCGCCAGGCTACGCATACCTTCTCGACGCGAAAACCGCCTGCGCCTTTCTCGATGAAGCACCAGGCCTCGATTGGACGCTGCGCGAGTTGCCGGTCGTCTCGCCATTTTCGTTCCCGATTTACGCCAGCAGGATTAAGGAGAACATGATGCTGGAGGATCCGGCGACGGCGATTGGAGCGCATTTACTTCGAGATGGTATGCCCGCGTCGAGCAGGTCGCCGCGGGAAATTCCCGAAATCCAAAATAAGTCGTGAGCTTTAAGGATCACTTTTCCAGGCAGGCAACGGATTACGCGAAGTTCCGTCCGCAGATATCCGCGGGCGCTCTTTGCATTCGTGGCGGCGGCGGCGCCAGACGACCAACTCGGCGCTCGATTGCGCCACCGGCAACGGCCAGGCGGCGGTCGCTGCTGGCCGAGTTTTTTCAGAAAGTGATCGCACTCGACGCGAGCGCAGACCAGATCGCGAATGCTCAGCCCAACGAGCGGGTGGAATATCGCGTCGCGCCTGCGGAGATCGACCGGTTTGCCGGCGCGTTCCGTCGCGGCAATCACGGTGGCGCAGGCGCTGCACTGGTTCGACTTGGACGCCTTTTATGCCGAGGCGCGCCGCGTTCTGGTGCCACGCGAGGAGTAATTGCTGTCTGGGCTTACAATTATCTTGCGCGCTTCGCCTGACGTCGATGCGCTCGTCAGGCGTTATCACGATGAGATTGTCGGTCCGTTCTTGGCCCGCCGGAGCGGAAGCTGGTCGGGCGCGGCTATCGCGAGATGCCGTTCCTGTTTCACGAAATCGAAACTCCTGAATTTCAGATCGAAGTGCTCTGGTCGCTCGCACATCTGCTTGGTTATCTGCGCACCTGGTCGGCGACTCAGCGCGTTTCGTTGCCGCGAATGAGCGAGATCCGGTGGAGCTCGTCGAGTCGGATCTTGAGCGGGCATGGGGAAATCCCACCGAGAGGAAAACCAGCGATCTGGCCGTTGACGGTGCGACTGGGTCGTGCGTGAGCCAAGGGAAGCGGGAGGTTGCTTTCCGCGTCGCGCGGGGTAATGTTTCGTCTCCTAAAAAACGGGGGCGTACTGGTTTCGACTCGATAGTTTGAAGCGCAGGCGGCATGTCGAGGATGGTTCGTTGGCCTCGTTAAAATCCGGACCAAAAAAATAAACGCAGATCACCAAGATCTCGCTCTCGCGGCTTAATTGACCGCGATGTTTCCGGTTGGACGCCTGCTACGGCCGGAAACATGGACAGCAGGCTAATCGGACGGCGGAGTGACCGCGCCGGACGGTGAAGGAATTTCGTGGTCGCTCGGGGGACGGCAGTGTGCCGGTGCAACGTCCGGCCTCCTAAAGATAATCACCGGCTAAGCATGTAGAAGCTTGCGTAGAGAGCGATTCGAGGACAGGGGTTCAACTCCCCTCGCCTCAGTCTTTCGCTTGCCGCTCCGGAAAGCGACGCGACGGGGGCAAGCTTGACTAATCGACTTTATTTACCACTATCACTCGCGCCGGTTTGAGCAATTACGTCACAACCTTTCCGTCAGCGGGAGGTGCGTTCATGACGACACATTGGAGTGTCGTGGACGACTTCGCGCTGGAGGAAACCACTCCCGACCGCGAGCGGGCGGCTCTGACACGATTTTGCTCGGATTACTGGCCGCCGCTCTACCGGTTTGTTCGGCAACGCGGGTATAGCCGGCACGACGCGCAGGATCTGACCCAGGGTTTCTTTGCCTATCTGATCGAGAAGCGTGCTTACGCGAGGCCGGATCGAAGCAGAGGGAAGTTTCGCACTTTTTTGCTCATGTTGTTGAAGCGTTACCTGAGCGCGGCCCGAGGACATCAGACTCGCCAGAAGCGCGGCGGCGGCTGCGCGAGATGGTTATTCTCGATGGAGCCAAGCTAATGCCCTCGAAGAGTTTCGAACAATGCACTCCTGATCGGTGCGCCGCTGGACGAGGAACGGCGTTTCGAGTGGAACTGGGCCGCCGTTCTGGCCAGCCGCGCGATGGAAAATCTGCGGGCGGAATATTCCAGCGGCTGCAAAGCTCGTGTCCTCGCGGAATTGAGGCCTTTCCTGACAGGTGGAGTTGGCTTGCCTTCTCGGGAAGAAGTGGCGACACGCCTCGGGCGTTCCGCTCGGAGACCCTGCGCAGCCACCTTTTTCGCCTGCGCTCACGCTATCGGGCGTTGCTCCGTGCAGAAGTTTTGCGGACGGTGGCGCACGAAAAGGACGTCGACGAAGAGTTGCGCTACCTCTGCCGGGTTCTGATTGCCCGTGCCTAACGGAAAGGGAAGAGCTTCGTTTTTGAGACAATGTTCGGGCCAGGGAAATCAAAACAGCGATCTGCGAACAGTGCGGAAATCCAAGTTAACGTCCCTACCCGGAGAAGAAGGTTGCCTGACTTGCCTCACTCATCACGGGGATAGGCACCGATGACGTTGAGGAAGCCGTTTCGCTCGATGAATCGGGTAACAGGTTTTATCAACACTACGAAATCCTGACCCGCGCCGACGGGTCGCGCTGGGAATTAGGCCGCGGCGCGATGAGGTGTTACCTACAAGGCTCGCGACATCAATCTCGACACGCCGGTCGCGCTCAAAATCATTAACGCCCACTTCTCGGCGCGGCCGGATGCGCGGCGGCGTTTCACTGCACGAGGCGCAGGCGGCGGCGCGGCTTGCGACATCCGAACGTGGCGAGCGTTTTTCATTTCGGCACGATCAACGCCGTGCCTGCGCCCGGAGTACGGCGACTACCGCAGGAAGGAGAATGCCGATGCTGGCGATTGCTATTACGCGATGGAGTTTATCGAGGAAACGCAGCGAAGAGCGTCTCGCGGCGCAGCCGGGCCGCTAACGCCGGCACTTGCGCTTGAGGTCGGCCTGCAAGTGGCGCGCGCCCTGGCGGCGGCTGAGCACCGCGGTCTGGTTCACCGCGACCTGAAGCCCTCCAACATCATGCTCGCCGCAGAAGGGGAAAAGCTGCCGCAGAGGGAGTTGCTGCCGGACGCCAGCGAAGCCTGGGTGAAAGTGATCGACTTTGGGCTGGCCAAGCTTCGCGACAAGGCGGAACAAACGGCGACGGGTTTCTTTGGAACGGCGGCGTTTGCCAGCCCGGAGCAAATCAAATCCGCCAGGTCGACGCGCTCGTTCGGATATTTACTCGTTGGGCGCAACCCTTTGGTATTGCCTGACCGGAAGAAGTCCCTTTTCCCAGCCGCTCGACCAAGAGACCCGCGCGATCTGGCAAAAAGCGCTCCGCTGCCCGTCGCTCAACTCGCGGAGCGCGGCATTCCCCGCGTCTGTCATCGCGCTCCTTGAATCCCGCTCTCGCACCAAATCCAGATAATCGTCCGCGTTCGGCGGCTGAGTTTGGGCAGGCAATACAGATGTGTCTTGGTGATCTCTCCGGGATCGGCCGTACAAGTCATCTCGCCGCCGCCTCCCCACCGCACTCGCAGGCTGGCGCTCGTCGGCGGCGGGATTGGGATTGCCGCGGCGCTGATCGCACTGGCGATATTTTCGGTTCGCCCGCTCCCGGCGATGGAAGACAAGTCCGTTGCCGTGCTCCCTTTCCGCAATCTATCGAGCGACCCAGTCAACGTTGTTCTCGCTGAGGGCATTGAGGACGATATCGTTTCGCGTCTGGTGAAGATTCGGGATCTAAAGGTCATCAGTCACTTGAGCTCGTCGCGCTATCCGGCGACCGCGCAACGCGACCTGCCCGCGATTGGCCGATCGCTGGGTGTGCGCAATGTGTTGGAAGGCAGCTTCAATCGCACGGCAAACCGCATTTCGCTCGAGGTTACGCTGGTTGATACGCTCGATGGCAATAAGCTTTGGAGCCAGAAATACGATCGTGATCTGGCGGACGCAATTACGCTCCAAGGCGATGTGGCAACTGCGATTGCCAACGTCTTAGACGCAACAATCAGCCCCACAGGAAAAGCTCCGCGTCCGTGACCAATCGACGGGCAATCCGGACGCCTACGTGCTTTATTTGCGAGGGCGGAAATTCGACAACACGCCGGGATATGCAATCTCCGGACAACGAAGCGGCCCAAGCCCTGTATAACCAGGCGATCGCCCTGGATCCGGGCTTTGCTCTCGCGCACGCACGGCGCGGTGCAGTTCTCGCGTTCTCCTCTATCGCTTTCGCGGGACCGGACAAAGACCTGGAAGCAGTTGGCAGATGCTGAGGTTCATGAAGCTCTCCAGCTGCAACCAGACCTGGGGGAAGCGCATCTGGCACGAGGGCTTTGTTTGTATCGGATGGATCGTGATCTGGACGGTGCGCTTAAGGAGCTGGAATAGCACGCCAGCTCCTGCCTAACGACCCTGAGCCGGAAAGCTTCATCGCATACATTCATCGCCGGCGCGGGCAATGGAAGGAGGCGCGAGCCGGCTGCGAACAGGTTCTCGCCCGCGATCCTCCGCAACGTAACCTACGCTGAGGAGCTTTATACTACGGCCTACCTCTCTGCGGGACTGGACTTCGGCGGCGAAGCACGCGCGGCTAGCCGAGGAGATCGCCCCCACCACCGAGATACTCAGGGCACAACGTGCGCTGGTTGATATGTGGCAGAATGGTGATCTGGCGCCGCTTCAGAAAGTGTTCGCCGGGATAAAATCCTTCGGCGGTTCCGAAGGCACGTTTGACCTGGATGCGCTGGTACTCGGCCATGCTGGCGCGGGATTTTCCGGCGGCGCAGGGCGCGATCGACCAGTTTCCATTTGATACACTGCCATCGGTTTTCAGCGGGCCCGTTCCGAAAACCTATCTCGAAGGGTGCATCGCGTTGGCGCAGGGCAACAACCGGGAAGCGCAGCAATTCTTCGAATCCGCCCGCCCGGTGATGGAAGCCGAGGCGCTTGCTCATCCGGACAATGAGCTGCGTCACGCTCGGCTCGGTCGTCCTCTACGCCTACATGGGCCGCGAGGATGATGCGATCCGCGAGGGGAAACGGGCCACGGAGTTGAAAACCGTCGCCGACGATGCTGACGCTGGTGCAGAGCAACTCTGCAATCTCGCGCTCATTTACACTCGGGTTGGCGAAACGGATCAAGCCATCTCGCTGATTGACAAACTCCTCCGGATGCCGGGCGGTGTCTTCTTTTCAGAGTCGAGCATGAGCCTTTGGGAGCTGCGACTAGGTTGGCAGTGGGATCCGCTGCCGAAGCGATCCACGCTTCACGAAGATTCTCTCCGCGCCCGAGCCGCAGACGATTTTTAGTCCGGCCGGTCAAACGTGAGCAACCTGCTTCGGAGACCTTTCCCCCGTTTTATGCGGTAGACTTGACTGCGTCAGGTGTTTATCGTTATGCTCGCGCGGCTTTGAAAACCGTCAGCGACACTTTCCCCTCAGTCGGCGGAGCCTTTGTGACCACCCATTGGAGTGTGGTGGGCGATATTCTGTTACCCACTCGACAGATCGCTCCCTGAAAAAGCGCGAATCGCGTTTGCTCGACTGTGTGAAGATTACTGGCCGCCTCTTTACCGGTTTGTGCGCCAACGCGGCTACAGTCGGCACGACGCGCAGGATCTGACCCAAGGTTTTTCGCCTATCTGTCTAGAGAAGCAGGCTTATGGAACCCCCGACCGCAGCAAAGGCCGATTCCGCACGTTTCTCCTTGTCTTGCTCAAGCGCTATCTGGGTGCGGCCCGGGCTCCACCAGAGTCGACAAAAGCGCGGCGGCAACCAGGAGATGGTTCATCTCGACAGCGCCGAAGCTCGACGGTTCTCGACAAGGCCGCGCTCGATGCACTCTCATCCGATGCGCCACAGGATGAAGAACGGCTGTTCGAATGGAACTGGGCCACGACCCTGGTAAGCAGGGCGATGGCGGAACTCGGCGCGGAATATTCGAGGCGGCTCAAGGTCGCGACTCTTGGCTGAATTGCGACCGTTTTTGACGGGCGGCGTCGGGCTGCCGACGCACCGGAGCTGCGGCGGCACGGCTCCGGCGTCTCCGTGGACACGTTGCGCAGTCACCTCTTTCGCTTGCGATCGCGTTATCGGGAATTGCTTCGGGCGGAAGTTTTACGCACTGTGGCGATGGAGGCGGATGTCGATGCGCGAGTTGCGCTACCTGCTGCCGGGTTCTGGTGGCGCGCGCCTAGACCAAGAGGCGCTGAGGTTCCTCTTCGGAAAATGCATTCGTCCACCCAGAGCGAGAGCCTGTACCTGCGAACAATGCGGGGCTCCCATGAAGAGGTGGACGGGTGAGGAAGGGTGCTTGAAGCTGCCTCCTAGGTGACTGGGCTCGAGGTCGAGAGAGCAGAGGATTTCACGCCGCCGAACGGGCCGGGGACGCGTTTTTTCAGCACTACGAAATCCTGACTCGCCCTGGACGGGTCGCGTTGGGAGTTGGGTCGTGGGGCGATGGGCGTCACTGGCACAAGGCGCGGGATGTGAACCTGGACACACCGGTCGCGCTCAAGATTATCAACGCCCGATTTTCTGCTCGGCCCAGAAGCGCGCCGCGCGTTTCCTGCATGAGGCCCGGTTGGCCGCACGACTTCGCCATCGAACGTCGCCAGTGTATTTCACTTCGGCACGAGCAACGCTTCGCCTGCTCCAGAATGACGAACCGATGGGCATGAGTGCGAAGGTCGATGCGGGCGATTGCTTTATGCGATGGAGTTCATCGAAGGGAATCGCTCCGAGACGCGCCTGCGACGCAACGGGCCGCTTCAGCCTGGCTTCGCGCTTGAGATTGCCGCCGCAGGTCGGACGTGCTCGGCCGCTGCCGAGAAATGCGGCCTGGTTCATCGGGACTTAAAGCCGGCGAATATCATGCCTCGTTGCGGACGAGGAAATTGCAGATGCGAATGCTCTGCAGTGCAGCGCCGGGAGGCGTGGGTGAAGGTAATCGACTTCGGCCCAGCCAAAGCTCGCGGGTGAGGAAGATGAACCCGGCACACCAGGACGTTTTTGGGGACATTGGCCTTCTCCAGTCCCGAACAATTGGAAGCGGGCAAGGTGGACGGCCGCTCGGACATTTATTCGTTAGGTGCGACGCTTTGGTATGCGATCACCGCGGGAGTACCGTTTGCTCTCCGTTCGCGCGATCAACTTCTCAAGCTGCTCGCGGACACTCCGCTGCCGGTCGCTTTGCTCGTTGAGCGGGAATTCCCGAACCCGTTGTCGGGTTGCTCAAGTCGATGCTCGCACCTGCCCCGGAGGATCGGCCGGGTTCGGCCCTCAATTGTCACAGGCATTACAGCGTTGTCTCGACGCTCTGAGTGGCCGCTGATCGCGGAGGAATGCGCCGTCGCTTGGCCGTGCGCGCTGGTGGGCGTAGCCGGCGGAATGGGGCTGGCAGCAGGGCATCGTCGGGTTGGTCCTTTATCTGGCTGCTCCATCTGTAGGACAAATCCATTGCCGTGCCTGCCGTTCCGCAACTTGAGTAGCGATCCAGCCAACGCGTTTTTCGCGGAAGGCGTGCAGGACGACATCCTCTCCCGCTGGTTGGATCCGGGATGGAAAGTGATTAGCCGCCTTGGGAGCATCGAGTTATCCGGCGGATGTTCCACGCGACTTGCGCGTATTGGCCGGACCCTTGGATGTCCGGCATCTCCTCGAAGGCAGCCTGCGTCGCTTGGGCGACTGGGGTGCGCCTTCATGTCGCGCGCGTATCGACTCCCGCGATGGACACGAGGTTTGGGTCTGAAGGCTACGATCGCGAACTCGGCTGATGCGATCAATCTGCAGGAGCGAACTCAGCCAGTGATATCGCTGATGCACTCGATGCGACTCTCAGTCCGCAGAGAGAGGCGAGACGTGCGCTTCCAGTCGACGCGCGCAACCCCGACGCCTATGTGCTGCTTCCTGCAGGACGCAAACTCGAGAAAAACCCCGCTTTTGAGATCTCTGCCTATGAGGCGGCCGAAACGCTCTACAGTCAGGCCGTGGATCGTCGATCCGGGGTTTGCTCTGCTCACGCGCGCGGTCGCTATCACCCATGGATTGCTCTATCGGTTTCGGGGGACCAAGCGAGGAACTGAAAGCTCGTGCTCAACGCTGAAGCCACGCTGAAGCTCTTGCGGCTCAGTCCGACTTGCCGGGCGAAGCTCATCTCGCACAAGGCCTTTATCACTATCGAGTGGACGCGACTTTGACCGTGCCTTGCCGGAGCTGGAAATCGCCGCGCCGTCTTCTCCCCAACGACACTGAGGCGGAAGTACGATCGCTTTCCATTCACCGCCGGCAGGGTCGGTGGCGTGAACGCTCGTGCCGAGCCAGACGCGCGCTCTTTCCCGTGATCCGCACAATAAGAGTATGAGCACAGAACTGCACGCTACTGCCCGCCTCCTCCGCGATTGGCCTTCTGCAGCCGAGCATGCTGACCGTGCGCTTGGCTCTCGCGCCGAAAATGGGTCCGCTGAAAGCGGAGCGAGCTCTGGTTGGATCTCTGGCAAAATGGAAACCTTGTTCCTCTGCAAGAAACCTCCGCCGAACTTTGACCGCCTACGGCGATCCGGAAGGCAATGTGGCTTGGGGGCGTTGGGACGCGGCGATGCTCTCGCGGGACTTCACAGCGGCCCAGGCTGCACTCGACAGCTATCCTTTCGAAACGTTGCGTCGGTTCTCAGTGCGCCCGTTCCCAAGACCTACTTGGAAGGGCTGCATCTGGCTGGGGCAGGGCAGAACGCCCGAGCCCGCGCGAGTTCCTTGAGATCGCGCGCCCGTCGATGGAAGCTGAAACAATTGCTCATCCCAACGACGCCCTCGCGTCACGCACGGCTGGGCTTGCTTTACGCCTACATGGGACAGGAAAGCGGACGCCATTCGGGAAGGCAAACGAGCGGTTCAACTGACACCCGTCTCAAGAGACGCCATCGACGGCCATCAATGCGGGCTGTGCAACCTCGCGTTGATTTATGCCCGGATCGGCGACGCGGATCAGGCCATCGCCCTGATCGAGTCTCTGCTCCGGACAGCCAGGCTGCGTCCCGCCGCTCAACGAGGCGAGTATGAGTCTCTCCGAATTGCGCCTCCGCTGGCAATGGGACCCGTTGCGAAGCGATCCACGCTTCCAGAAGATTCTCACAGCCCCGGAGCCGCCGACCGTTTATTGAAGTCGCAGCCGCGTTCTCGAATGTCCGAACGCGTCAACTGGAGCAGGACCGCGTCGACCAGCTTGAGGAAGTTTTTTGGTTTCCGGCAATTTTTTTGCAACGCGGTGACAATTTTGCGCATGGAAAGGTAGAGACACTCGTTGTCACGTGCACCGATGGCTGAGTCCCAAGAATCCCCGGATCCGAAAAGTGCCTGGAGGCGCGAAGGCGCCTTCAGGCGCCGGGAGGAGGTCGCTTCTCTAAACCCGCACCCGGCTAAGCGGGCGGCATCAACCACTCGCGTAGGCGCGGGTGATTTCGCCTGTTCGAGACTGACTTCTCCATAGGTGTGGCGGCAGCACGCCGATCATCATGAAAGCGATCTGACTAGCCCCAAAAGCGATCAGCCAGGGGAAGGCGCTATCCATGAAACCGTAGGAGTGCAGTCCTATGCCCAGCATGTTCACTCCGAACCACGACCAGCTCGTGACGACATTGCCGAAGATTGCCATGACCATGAAGCCGCGCTGCCCGAACGAGTCCGCCCCAGCGCGCGTGCAGGATGATCGCGTTCCAGAGGACGATGAGAAGCGCGCCGTTTTCCTTCGGATCCCATCCCCAGAAACGGCCCCACGACTGATCGGCCCAGATGCCGCCGAGAATCGTCCCGACAAAACTGAAGAGGGTCGCGAAACAAACGATCCCGTAGACCATGCGGGTAAGCGATCGCGCCGTGGCCCGATCGAGCGAAGGCGTGAACGCGCCCCGCACGATGTAGGTGAGGGCGAGAAATCCAGCAAGAAAAGTCGAGGCATAACCGAGCGTGACACAGACAACATGCGTCGCCAGCCAGCCGTTCGTGTCGAGCACGGCACGCATCATTTCCATGGTGTCGCCGTCCATCGAAAGAGTGATGCGCGATGAGGAGGGTGATGAAGCCGATCATCGCAGCGGTCGCAGCTGCCGATGCCGTTGCGGAAAAAGCGCTCAAGGAAAATACCGAGCGAAACCGCGCCCCAGCCGATAAAGACGGCGGAGGAATAGAGATTCGTGACCGGCGGTCGTTCCCTCCAGTACCATCCGCGTAATTAGCCCGCCGGAATGGACGATGAAAGTTACGACGAGCAGCGCGAACGCGCATAACGCCCTAACGTCTCTGGCCAGACGAGCCAACGATCCGGCCGCGAGGATGAAGATCAGCACATAGATTACCATCGCGCTGTAAAAATGGCTGCAGTTGATTGAAGACCGACTCAACCTTGGCTTTCCAAACGCGCCGCGGCAGATCCCGCCGCAATTGCGGCCGAATAATTATCGAGCGTCTGTATTGAACGTCGCTGGATCGTTCGCCGCGAAAGCCGTCGCCATTGCTGCCCATGAGTTCACGGCCGGTTGCAACTTTCCTCGGACAAGAAAGCGAGCAGGCTCTCGCCCATCTTCCGCCACTGCAATGGATCGTCGTTAGGCGGAAAGGGTGGGATCGGGAAAATATCCGGTCTCGGCGAGAAAACCGAGGCTCTGCAACGCCTCCGCCGAAATGCCGGTATTCATCGGCACCGGGAATGGGTGGATGTTCTTTACCAGATCGTCAATCTTGCTCTTGAAATTCACCGTGCCCTCGACCTGAGGCTGTTCTTGAGGCGATGATAAAGCGTCAGCCGTTCAAACAACTTGCATGATGTCGCGCTGGAACGGTCGAGCGCAGTTGCGGGTCCACTTTCTGCGGCAAGCGCGGCCGTTGCTCGAGCTCCTGCAGGTGGGGGACGAATTCACGCGAAAGGAAAATATCTTACCGGCCTCGGGACTCAGCCCGAGCGCGGCTGTAGCGTGTTTCCGATTGCGAATGACAAAAACCTTCCGCAGGTCCGCTTCGTCCTGCTTCATCAATACCTCCGGCCAACCAATCGATCGGGGTGAAGGCACGTGGTCGGTGGCAAGCGTTTGTTTCCCGTGAATAATGAGGAGCGAATTTCGCGCGACCGTAAGTCCAGCGGCTTGATCCGGCCGTTTAACAACACCGGCAGGCGGCCAAACTTCCGCATCTCAAATCCCTCCCACGTGTCGGATTGAAAGAGCGGCGCGATGACGTAAGCGAGAGTCGCCGCCGCCATCAGCTACAATGATCCAGGGACGCGTCGTCTTCATCGTGTCCTCTTCCTCACAAAACCAAACTGATGCATTGAGAACTGCACAACGAGCCCGAGTGCCACCAGTCCGCAGGCGATGTAGGGCAGGAGCATCGCCGGATTCTTCACCACCTGCAGAATGGTCGTTTCTGTCGTTGTTGTCGAAACCCGACTGATAAAACGTAAAGCCACGGTAGCGCAGCGGATCGTTCATCGAAATGCACTACCTCGCGATTTTCGTTCCGCTCGAAGTCGAATCAGCCGCACCGCGGCTCGAGAAGTTTTCGGAATATCGGTCCCCGCATAACGATCATGTGCGAAGTCGAGCAAGGGTAAGCGCAAACTGCTTGTAGAAACGCCGCCGCCGCATCGCCAGCCTCGTAGGTGTGCCCGTTTAACGTGAACCCTTGCGGATCAGGAATCGCATTCGAGACGCAGCCACGCGCCTAACGGCGCCTGCCACGCCATCCAGCTGCCACAAAGGCCGCGCTCAAGTCGCGCTCGTCGTCCTTAACCGCTCGGGGCATCTCCGCGACCACAATGTTCTTCCAAATCCCGTCGTTGGCCTGCGCGACGGCGGCGCCTGCGGTTCTTGCGAAGCGCATCGCGAGAATGCGAGCGTTGCCCATGAACTGCCGGACGTTGAGTAAACGGGAGCGTCGGATTCTGGATCGTGCCGCCGCGCGCCAATACTTCCTCAGGAATCGCAACCACTCTGGTCGAAATTCGGGTCGGTCACATCGATCACCGCCAGCTCCACCTCGCGCGGTGCCTCCGAATAGCCGAGCGTCTGGCCTTCGTCGATTCGCATCTGTGTTTCGCGCGCGAAGAGACCGGTCAGGAGCTGTCCAATCAAGAGCAGGATGACCCCGAAGTGCAACAGGATGATCCCGAGCTTCTTTCTGTTAACTGAAAGCGGACGGCGTGCGCCGCGATCAAGTCTCACCAGCAGGACCGTCCCGAGCAGATAACCGCCCGGCAGGACCGGAATCTTCCACCTCGCTCCCGGCGGCGACCAATAAATGAGCAGGCTCTGGAAATAACGCGCCTGCACAGCATGAATCCCGAGATGCACCCGCGCCAGCGTCCCGAGGAAAACGAGCAACATCCCAAGACCGAGACAGATCACCGTCAAACGAAGGAGGAGAGCGATCCTCGGAGCGGCGACCTGAGCGGAAATGGACGAATGACAGCTTCGGACATGAGTTCGTTAGGGAATTTCAACCCGTCTCAGAAAATCGATGAATGCGCCTTTGTGACGCGACGGCGGCGTCTTCGCCCGTCATCTTGATAAACCAGAGCGTTTCGTCCAAAATCGCGGCGAGGATGCGCCTCTCGCCATCGATCGGCGCATCACTCGCCAGGTCGTGACTCACACGATATTCGTGTCCGTTCGCACGCTCATGTGCTCGGCCGATCGGCAGCGTGTTCCTCGCTCGATTGGACGCCAGCTGCACTTGGCCACGCCAGCGATCAGATACTTCGCGGTGATCGCTCACCGGCGATCCCGGGCAGCGGAGACAACTGAGACATCCCCGTCTCCTTCCCGTTAGGCGCGCCAGCCTGAGACTGACCAGACGCATCGGTGAGAGCGGCTTCTCCTGCCAGTTCGCTGGGAGTGCATTGCAACGGCGCCCTGGGCCGCCTCGATTGGCGGCGGGGTCGGCGTATTCGTATCGTTCCCGCCAGTATTCGCGCTAATTGGCGCTGGCGTGCTGACGCCGCTTCGCTCCCGTAAGGCGCACGCTTCCAGGAATTGCTTGAACGCGTCCCGCTGCGACTCGACCAGCTGATCCGGTCCAATCATCTTTAAAACCCACGTCTCGCCATTGATGGGCAAAATCCCGCCCAGGATGCGCGACGTCGACCTGTCCGGCGAGATCGGCTGCTCGCTCACCGATCTACAAAAACATGTCGTGCCCACTGACCGACATTGGCGTGCCGGCTTGCACCACTCCGAGATCGGCGCGAGCTTCAATTGATCGCGCCAGCGATTCGACATTTCCGCGAGCAAACCCGCCCGCCGCCTCCGGAAACGCAATGATCGATACATCCGCCGTCTCTTCCATCCTTGTCGCGGACGAGAAAACTCCTTTCGAAACCCGAAGCCGCCTGTTCCATCCAACCTGCCGGGGCGGTCCAATGCACCGCGGCGGGGGCGGAATTACTCATCGCGGCCGGCTGCGGCAGTGGCATTCGGCTGATTCTTCGGAATCCGATAGACCATGATCTTCGAGTCGTCGCTTTACCGCAACTCAGCGCAAAAATAGCACCGCCACCGCGAGCGGCAGCCTAATGATGGGTGATAAGGAGCGAATAACGGCTTCAAGGCAGGTGCGAAGCTACCCGCCGTCCGAAGAGGATGTCAGCGACGGGCATCGCAGTTTGTTCTCCAGAGATTCATCTTGCAATTTTGGGGCCATAGAACAGTCGAATTCTTCGCATGGGTGGCAGCGTCCAGAACTTTCGGTGAGCAAATCCGGCAGAAATCGCATGATAGCTACATGGGTACTTGCGCTTTTTGCCCCTGCTCGAAGTGACGCGAGAAGACCACGTCGTGATTCCCTTCCATGCGTTTCGCGCGCGCCGTCCGCCCCAACGTTCACACATCGCAGATGTTGCGGAGCCGAAATTGAAAAGTAGCGCTTCCCAAGAGCGAAGGGTAAATGCTATAACCACCATAGGTCCGACGTAACAATGAGCGTGTTTATTTCCATCTGGCGCTCCCGGGTTTCCGCTGAGTCTCATCTGCCGCTTTTGCGCTCGGAGCGTGTCAGCCGCAGAAGGTCATTTCTCGTCCCGGGCGAGAACGATCTCGTCGTTCTCAACGGCTGTGTCATTTCCGCCTGTAATTATCTCGCGGCCGATCGAAGCGCAGCACAAGCCTGGAGCCCAATTTCTGGGTGAAGATTCTTCTCGTCCGCTACAGAGATCATCCGGCCGGTCACGCCTATTGCGTCTGGGAAACTGATGCCGGACGATCTATGGCTACGGATCGAAACGGTGGTGCGTTCCCCATCCCGATCTACACGCGAGAACCGAAGCGCCATCGCTGCGGCTCTGGCCGATGAATTATCGAAGGTGTTGAACGAGCACCTGACCGTTGCACAGGCGGAATTCGTCGAGCCGCACAAATCGGATGTCTATAGAGTTCTAGCGGACTTTCGGCCGGCGGTTTCGCGCACTCGGCCGAAGGATCCTGGTCGATCTTGCTGGGCAGAGAAAAAGCGCGACCATTGCTGGTCGCGCCGCGAATGCTTAAGGAACGTTACGTAACTTTTTGTATTGCAGTAGTGACTTCCCAGCTCGCACCACTTTCTAAAGCAGCGGTCATGCCAGAGGCTTCCGGGATTTGGCCAGAGTGCGGTCATCAAGCAGGGAAGAAGCATCTGTGAATCGTCGTAGTGTCCCGTCGTCAGTCACCAGCTGAAGGATCGCCGCGCTTTTGCTTGAATAAATCGGGCAGAAAGCCGCTTGCTCGGAACATGAAGCTGGTCTCTCTCACAGCACTGTCGTTGTGTTGTTCTTTTCCTTTCTCTCCGCGAGCCCGCCTGATACAAAGGGCGGCGCGAAGATTACCAAGAATGAAGCGGAGCACATCGCCCTGAAGGACTATCCCGGTGCCCGCGTAACGGCGGCGAGACTGGAAAAGGTGCAGGAGGACTGATTAGTCTGGCTGATCGAGATCGCGCCTCCGAAATCGAAACCGGCTGTCGCAGTCGACGGTCGATGCGATGAGCGGTCGCATCGCTCTCGGATAAGAAGGCGGACGGTTAGCCGGTTCCAACGCAGCCGTCGGCGTCCGGCCGGACTCGCTTCGGGTCACCGCGCCCCGCCGTCAGGATGACAAATTATCGAACGTCCCGATCGCCTAGCGATCAGGATTTCCCCAGATGTTCGCTCCAGATAACTGACGCGCCCCGAACCAATGTGATAAGCTTCGTAGGCTGCCGGATTCTTCTGGTAATATTTCTGGTGATAATCTTCCGCCGGATAGAAAGGCTTCGGGCGGGCAGAATCTCTGTCACGATCGGCCGATCAAACCTGCCCGACTTGGCGAGCTTTTCCTTTGATGCTTCGGCGAGTTTTTTCTCCACCTCATTGCCATAATAAATGGCCGCTTGGTAAGAGAGCCCGATGTCGTGAAACTGGCCATCGGCCTGGGTCGGATTGATGTTGTGCCAGAAGACATCGAGGCAGCTTGATCGTAGGAGACTTGCGCCGGATCGTATCTGATCTCGATCGGCCTCTGCGGTGCTCAGTCTTGTGCGCGGAGACGGCGGTGTAGTTGGCGTCCTCTTTGCTTCCGCCGGTGTATCCGACGACGGTATTGGTCACGCTCTTTGACCTGATCGAATGGTTCCTGCATGCACCAAAGCAGCCGCCGGCGAAGATCGCCGTCCTGGTTTCGGCGCGAACCGTGGCGTGCCAGAACAGAGTGAGTGAGAATAAGAAAAAGTCTATGCATGGTTTCCATATGAGAATGCTTTGATTGATCGATTATTCCACCGCGCAACTTTCGCCCGCTGCGCCAAATGACAGAAGAAAACCGTCAGCGCCGCGCCGGTCACAGCCGAAATCGAATTGATTCCAGCGGGACTATTTCGCGCCGCTCGATCTGGCGCAGGTCTTCCCACGTCCGGCGCCGCTCGAGGTCGATATCGGATGCGGCGACGGGGCCTTTCTCGTAGCGCTGGCCGAGCGATTTCCAGAACGAAATTTTCTGGCCTCGAGAAACTCGCCGGCCGGGTGCGGCGCGCCTGCAAGAAGGCGTCCCGCCTGGCGCGTTGCCGAACATCCGGTCCTGCGGATCGAGAGTGCCTACGCCATTCAATATCTGCTCCCGCGTCGCTTCGGTTGATGTGGTGCATCTGCTTTTCCCCGATCCGTGGCCAAAAAAAGCACCGGCGCCAGGCGCATCGTGAGCGCTGACTTCCTGGCTTTGGTGCATCGGGCTGTCTCGTGCCTAACGGCCGATTTCGCGTCGCGACCGACCAGAAAGATTATTTCTGCGCCATGCGCGAGCTGATTCTCGCCGGCGGCGTTTGTGGAGATGACTCCGGCAACGGAGACTTTTCCCCGTGACGACTTTTGAGACGGCATTTTCTGGCCGAGGGCGCGCCGGATTTATCGACTCGAGCTGCGAAAGGTTTCCCGTGATTATGAACGTCGTCGCGCGCCAGCGGTCGCGAAAGATCTCGAGCGTCACCGCGCCGGTTTCATCCTGGCGCAGGAGTTCGATCCCGCGCTCGCGGACCATCCTCGCCCAGGAATCAGAAATCCTTTCGCGGGCGGGAAAGTCCACCGACGTGGCGACGATCAGCTGCGGCTGCACGGCATCCAGAAACGGCGGCCGAGCCCGATTCGCCGGAGTAGTGCTGGCCTTTGATCAGGGATGTCGCTCCGCAGGTCGTTAGGCCGGAGAGAGCGAGCTCTCCGTTTCCGGGCCGCTGTCCGAAACGAGGAGCACGCGATATTTCCCGGCGATGATGAACTGCACGACAAGGGTCTGGTCATCCGCCGCCTTTCGCTTTGGAACCCGGGGCGGGATAGAGGATCCGGGCCGTAACCTCGCGGCCGGCCGCGAAGCCAAAACCCCGTCTTCCGCAATTTCCCGTTCTGCCAGCCTAACGACGAGCGCTCGATGCACGCTGGAGCGATCCGGCGCCCCGTTGTCGATCACGCGGCGAGGACGAAACCTCGTCCAGCACCGCGCGTTCGCGCCGCCGATATGCAACGAATCGCCGTGACTTAGAACGAGGCCATCGAGTCGATCGATGCCTCGCGAGTGCAGATAGTCGCGCAGGAAGTGCCCTGCAATCGACGCGCTCCCGGTGTCGAAGAGCCAATCCGACGCCTCCCGTGCGCAGATGCACCGCGGCGCCGGCGCCGGCATCGAGCACGGTAAGTTCCGCGCGCGCGCCTGTCGGCCAATGGGGACGTTCACGACATAGGCGTGTCCGCCGGGCAACTGCGCAAAGAACCTGGACCAGCCGGAGAATCATTTGAGCGAGACTCCAGTTTGCGTTGTTGAAAACGAGCGAAAGCGCGGGCGAAAATATCGCGGTCAGCTAACGACATCAGGCCAACCGCCAAGACGCAGAATGCGACCGGCACGACCGTGAGGTTCGCGATCAGCGAGATCGGTGTGACGAGGTAAAAATACCAGACGATTGAGGAGCAGAGAACCTGCCCAGGCCGCGGCGGAAACCGAAACGCCGCCCGCGACCAGGCGGTAGCAGTGTTCGAAGAATCGCCGCGAGCGGCTGATCAGGCTGCGCGGGAGAAACGGATCGGTTTCGGCCGGTCGCAGCAGGACGCGGAAAATGCTGTTTTGCCAGACGAGAATCGCGCCGACCACGGCGAAAGAAAGTTGGAACCCGGAAGTAAAAGCTGGTTTGTGTCGAAGGCGAGAACAAGGAGCGCGGCACCTGCCAGACTGTTGAGCGCCAGGACGGGACGATCGAAGAAAATTCCGCCTACCAAAAACGCGGCCATGATCGCGGCGCGCAAACTCGAGACGTGAAAACCGGTGATCGCCGAGTAGAAAAAGAGACAAGGAATAATAAGCGCTGCCCGCGGCCGTGCGCGGAAGGCGCAGGAGCGAAGCCAGAATCCAGAGCAACTGCGCGACGATGCCGACGTGCAGACCGGCCACGGCAAACAAGGTGCAGAGTGCCGGTTTGCTGAAATGGATCCTCGATGTCGTTAGGCGTTTCGTGGCGCAGGCCGAGCCATGCCCGTTGATCAAGGCCGTCACATCCGGCGAATCCTCCAGGCCGCGGGTGATTGTCGTCCGCATCAAGCCCGCGCGCGAGCCGCCGCGCGCATGATCGGATTGCCTCTGCTGACGCGCAGGATCGTCCCGTTTTCCGGATAACGGACGAAGATGCCATCGAAGACATCCTGTCGCCGCGAGATATGCGCAGAGGTCGAAAGACACCGGGATTGCGCGGCGGCGAAATGGGCTCGGCGATTCCGGTGAGTCGGATCTCGTCCCCAGCTCCGGATTGCCCTTTCCAGCGTGCGCGGAGGGTCGCGGCGCAGGATTGGCGACTGGCCATCGAGCTCGATCGAATAGAGTTGGAGCAGGAAGGTTGTGAACTCATTGGGCGACAACCTGTTGGTTGACTGACGACGGTCCCGGTGACAGAACGGCCCGCGCCCGTTCGCCGAGACGCGCGCTCAGTTTCCTGCCGGGGGCATCGTGTAATTGCACGAGGTGCAAAGCGAAGTAAAGCAGCGGCGACGAGCAGATGGATGAGCCACGCCATCGGTCGCGCGAGACTCAACGATGGCAGCGAGCGCGATTGCCAGCCAAAGCAGAACCGTCGGCAGTTAGCAATAATGTAATCGAACGAAGTACG
>ERZ1370068.10991-contig-9643_pt1 | contig 69979 bp, 71 predicted proteins | sample MGYA00561227_ERZ1370068 | MGnify/ENA primary metagenome ERZ1370068 (study PRJEB38410, sample SAMEA6850437) | metagenome | study: Metagenomic assessment of the ecological functions of the soil: analysis of the soil microbiota associated with the...
GTGACGTACTTCGTTCAGTTGCATTATTGCTCATGCCGATGTTGGGCGCCAGGCCTTTGCGCAGCCACGAAGGCGATGACGAGCAGCACGATGCTCGACACGAACAGGCGCACCGGCCCGAAGCGCTGCGTCAGCCAGCCGGTGAGCGGCACCGAGATCGCATTGGCGACCGCGAACGACAGGTGATCCCAGAGTGCCCTGCGACGGGCTGACGCCCAGGTCGCCGGCGATCGCCGGGATCGAGACGTTGGCGATCGACGAGTCGAGGACGTTCATGAACGTCGCCAGCGACAGCGCGATCGTGCCGAGACAGCTCGGGCGCCTTCGAGCGGCGCGGTGCTCGGGCGCCGGTCGCGCCAGTGCCGGCTCGGCCGGCGCCGCGCCGGCGCTTTCGGCGTCGTCGTGGCCATGTCAGCGGGCGGCGACTGAGGCGGGGATTGCGCCAGCGTCAGGGGCGGCCGGGGCGTCAGTGGCCAGTGGTGCGATCGTTCGTGTGCCGACGCGCCGGCCATGTTGCGGCGGCGATGATCTTCTTCACCTCGGCGTCGGCTGGTCACTGCCGCGATCAGACGCTGGTCTGGATCCGGCGCCGGCCGCTGCGCCGCGCTCGCGAAGAACGCGACCTTCGGCGTTGTGCGTCGACCCTGGCGATCCATCGACAGGCCGACGCGCAGCGGGTGCTCGGCGACCTCCTTCGGGTCGAGCGCGATCCGCACCGGCACGCGCTGCACGACCTTGATCCAGTTGCCGGTCGCGTTCTGCGCCGGCAGCAGCGCGAAGCGCCGCGCCGGTGCCGGCGCCGAGGCCCGCGACCGTGCCGTGGTAGACGACCTTCTTGCCGTAGACGTCGGCCGTCGAGCGTCACCGGCTGGCCGATGCGGAGGTCTGCGCAGCTGGCCTTCCTTGAAGTTGGCATCGACCCAGACGCTGGTTCGAGCGCGACGACCGACATCAGCGGCGCGCCGGCCTGCACGCGCTGGCCGAGCTGCACGCTGCGCCGCGCGACATAGCCGTCGACCGGCGCCGGCATGCTCGACGCGGCTGAGCGCCAGATACGCCTCGCGCACCCGCGCCGCGGCGCGCTGCACGTTCGGGTGCTGCTCGACCGTCGATGCCCTCGGTCAGCGACTGGTTCGATCGCCAGCTGCTCGCTGCGCGCGCTTCGGTCGCCGACTGCGCCGCGCGAGCGCGCTCTTGGCCGCGGCGAGCTGCGCCGTGGCGTGGTTGAACTCTTCCTTGCCGACCGCGCCGGTGGCACCAGCGGCGCGCGGCGGGCGACGTCGTCCTGCGCGCGCGCGAGGTCGCTCTGCGCCTGCGACGTCGGCCTCGGCGCAGCGCAACCTGCGCCTTGAGCGATGGCGTTGTTGACGTACAGCGTGCGCACCTCACGCACCGGTCTGCGCGAGCTGCGCTTCGGCCTGGTCGAGCGCCGACGCTGGCGTCGGCGGGTCGAGCTCGGACCAGCGGCTGGCCGGCCTTCACGAAGTCGGTGTCGTCGGCGTTGATCGCCAGCACGGTGCCGGCGACCTGCGGCGTGATCTGGACGACGTTGCCCTGCACGTAGGCGTTGTCGGTGCGTCTCGTAGTGGTTGAGATAGATGCCGGTAGTAAGCGCCGTAGGCGGCGCCGGCGAGCAGCACGGCGATCGTGACGCCGGACCAGCGCGACCTTGCACCGCGAGCGCTGGCGGCGCGCGCAGCCGCGGGTCGTGCCGCCGGCGGCGCGGCGGGCGGCGGCCGGGCCACGCTACGGCGTGGCGGCGGCAGGGGCCGGGCGCTCACCGGCGCGGCGGCGGCAACGGTGCGTCTTCTTCAGCGAGGGACATCGATCAGGGACTCCGGAATCTTCGAGGACGGCGCGGCAATCAGCGCGACCGAAGCGACGCCACCGGCGCTCGCCAGCGCGCGCGCTTCGGTCGGCGCGGCGTAGCCTGCCGCCGAGCGAGCGCACGGCAGCATCTGCTGAATCGATCGCGCGCGCCCGCAGGTCGGTGGTGAGGCGCCGCTGGGCGATCACGTTGGTCTCGGCGTTGAGCACGGTGATGTAGCCGCCGATGCCGGCGCGGTAGCGTTGCGTCGCCAGGTCATAGGCGGCTTCGGCCGACTCCTGCGCCGCGACCTGCTCGCGCTGCTGGCGCTCGACGCTCTGGGTCGAGCTGATCTGGTCGGCGACGTCGTGGATCGCGTCGACCAGCGTGCCGTTGTAGCTGTCTCGACCGCCGCGTCGAGGTCGGCGTTGCGCCCGCGCAGGCCGGCGCGCAGGCGTCCGGCGTCGAAGATCGGCAGGCGGATCGCCGGGCCGATGCCGTACTGCTCGCTGCTCGCTCGCACGAGCCGATCGAGGCCGAGGCTGGACAGCCCGACGAAGCGCGATCAGGTTGACGTTGGGATAGAACTGCGGCGCTGCGACTGCGGCGATCGCCGGTCGCGGCCTCGACGCGCCAGCGCGCGGCGACGATGTCGGCGCGGCGGCCGACGAGATCGATCGGCACCGCCTCCGGAATCGCGATCGGCACGCAGCGTCGACAGGCTCGGCGCCAGCGTCTCGAAGCGTTGCGGCGGCTCGGCCAGGAGGCGCGGCGAGCGCATGGCGCAGCGAGCTCGATCTGTTCCGCGACCGCCTCGATCTGCTGTCGCGTCTCGGGTCGCGCGCCTTCGCTCTGGCGCAGCTCGACGGCGAGTGTCGAGGCCGGACGAGACGCGCTGGCTGCGTCAGCGTGAACACTTCGTCGCGCTGCGCCAGCGCGCGCTCGAGGACGGCGCGTTGCCTCGAGCGAGCGCGCCAGCTGGACGTAGGTGCGGGCGACGTTGACGGCGAGCAGGATGCGCGCCGCGTCGGCGTCGGCGATGCTCGCGCGCTCGGCACCGATCGCCGCGTCGAGCTGGGCCCGGTTGCGGCCGAAGAAGTCGAGCTCCCACGAGCCGTTGAGCTGCGCCGTCGCGGTCCAGCGCTGAGAGCCGGCGAGCGGCGGCGGATACAAACTGTTCTCGCTGAAGAGCTGGCGCGAGGCATCGAGCTGGCCGCTGCCACCTGAGGCCTCGGTTGGCATCGGCCGGATCGACGTTGGCCGAGGCGCGCGCGGCGCGCGCGGGCGACGCGCAGGCTCGGGCTGCCGGCGGTCGCGCGCGTGATCAGGTCGGCGAGGACGGGGTCGTCGAAGCCGCGCCACCAGTCGGCGGCGACCGGCGCGGCCGCGGCGGTGCCTTCGGCGCCGAGCGCGGTCGGCGTCGCGAGCACCGCCTGCTGGCGATGCCATCGCGTGCTGACGCAGCCGGCCAGCGCCATGACGATCATCGATGCCACCGCGACGACGAGGTCGTCATCGTCCGCGCCACCGCGCCCGAGACCACGCCCGGGCAGGTTGTCGCAGTCGTTCATTCGCTCTTCCCCGTCCCGGCCGCTTCGCCGTTGCTGACCATCCGCCTCAGCATGTCCTTCAATTGCGACCATTCGGTCTTCGAGAAGCCGGCGAGATGCTCGTTGCAGCACCTGCGCCAGCACGGTCGGCATCCTGCGCCGCGACCTCGCCTTCGGGAGTGAGCTCGAGCGCGAACGACGCGGCGATCCTCGGTCGAGCGCTGGCGCCGGCAAAGCCTCTCGGCTTCGAGACGGTCGAGCAGGCGCGTCATCGCGCCCGGGTCGCTTTGCGTCTCGCGCGCCAGCTCGGCGACGGTCGATGCGCGGCAGCGCTGCAGCATGAACAGCGCCGCCCATTGCGCGTGGGTGATGCCCTTCGGCTCCAGGCGACGGTCGGCGGCCTGCGCGATCGACACCAGCGCCCGCTTCATCAGCCAGCCGACGCTTTCGTCGGCGCGGTAGCCCACCGGCTCGTAGAAGGCGGCCGTTACCGGGGTCGTGATGGGAAGTCGTGACATGCATATGAATATACATGCCTAGACAATGATTGTCAAGGCTCCTATTGCCGCAGGCGCTCATTGCCCATGCTTTTATTGCAGAGGCTCCCATCCCTTCTACACTGCGGGCCGATGCCGACCGCCGCCGCTCCATCCTGCCGCCCGTGCGCGCGCGCGCAGCGCCACGCGCCGGCGCGCATCGTCGGCTTGCTGCGGCCATGCTGCCGTTCGTGCGGCCGTACCGGCGCCGGATCGCCCTCGCGGCGGTTTTCCTCGTCCTCGCCGCGGTCAGCACCCTGATCGTCCCGCTCGCCCCTCAAGTCGCTCATCGATCAGGGCTTCGTCGCCAGCGACCCGGGCGCGCGCGTCGCGGCGCTGCGCGAGCACTTCTTCGCCCTGTTCGCGGTCGGCGTCGCCCTCGGCGTGTTCTCGGCGGCGCGCTTCTATATGGTGAGCTGGCTCGGCGAGCGCGTCACCGCCGACCTGAGGAACGCGGTCTACGCCCATGTCGTGCGGCAAAGCCCCGAGTTCTTTCGAGACGACGCAGACCGGCGAGGTGCTGTCGCGCCTGACGACCGACACGACGCTGGTCCAGACCGTCGTCGGCTCGAGCCTGTCGATGGGTTTGCGCAACGCCGTCATGGGCATCGGTGCGATGGCGATGCTGATCGTCACCAACCCGGTCGTGATGACGCAGGTGCTGGCGATCCTGGTGCTCGTGGTCCTGCCGTCGCTCTACTTCGGCCGGCGCGTTCAGCGCCTGTCGCGCGCCAGCCAGGACCGCGTGCGCCGACTCGAGCGCGATCGCCGCCGAAGTGCTCAACGCGGTGCCGGTGGTGCAGAGCTACCTCCAGGAAGCGCGCGAGGCCGAGCGCTTCGACGCCTCGACCGAGCGCGCCTTCGGCACCGCCGTGACGCGCTCGCGGATGCGCCCGTTCCTGGTCGCGTTCATCATCAGTGCCACCTTCGGCGCGCTGCTCTGGGGCCTGTACCAGGGGACGCAGGCGGTGGTGCACGGCGACATCACCGCCGGCCATCTCGGCCAGACCGTCGTCTACGTGATCATCCTGGTCGGCAGCGTCGCGGTGCTGTCGGAGGTCTACGGCGACCTGCTGCGCGCGGCGGGAGCGACCGAGCGGCTGATGGAGCTGCTGCAGCTGCGCTCGCCGATCGTCTCGCCGGCGGTGCCGCGGCCGCTGGCGACTCCGGCGCGCGGCGCGTCGGTGCAGTTCGACGACGTCACCTTCCGCTATCCGTCGCGGCCGCTCCATCCGACGCTGGCCCACTTCAGCCTCGCCGTCGCGCCGGGCGAGACGGTCGCGCTGGTCGGCCCGAGCGGCGCCGGCAAGAGCACGGTGCTGCAGCTGATCCTGCGCTTCTACGACGTCGAGTCGGGCGCGGTGCGGGTCGACGGCGAAAGAGTCGATGCGGTCGCGCTCGCGCGCGCTGCGCGGCCGGATCGGCATCGTGCCGCAGGACAGCGTCATCTTCTCGACCGACGCGATGGAGAACATCCGCTACGGCCGGCCCGACGCGAGCGACGACGAGGTCGTCGCCGCCGCGCAGGGCGCGTTCGCGCACGACTTCATCAGCGCGCCTGCCCGAGGGCTACGCGACCTTCCTCGGCGAGCGCGGCGTGCGCCTCTCGGGCGGCCAGCGGCAGCGCATCTCGATCGCCCGGGCGATGCTCAAGAACGCGCCGCTGCTGCTGCTCGACGAGGCGACCAGCGCGCTCGACGCCGAGGGCGAGCGCATGGTCCAGGCGGCCGCTCGAGTCGGCGATGCGCGGCCGGACGACGATCGTCATCGCCCACCGGCTCGCGACGGTGCAGCGCGCCGACCGGATCGTCGTCCTCGAGGCGGGCGAAGATCGTCGAGACCGGCAGCCACGCCGAGCTGGTCGCGCGCGGCGGCCTGTATGCGCGGCTCGCGGCGCTGCAATTCGAGCCGCTAGCGGCCGCGAACGATTCGCCGGAGCGCCGGATAATCGAGCGATGCAGACCGCCGTCAGGCACCGCCGCTTCTAGATGCCGCTATCGAGCGCCGTTGCCAGCCCCTTGCCGCTCGCCGGCAGCGTCCGCCCGAGTGCGCTCGCAATACGAAGAGTTCCTGCGCCACGTGCGCGACCACGGCGTCGCCAAGGCCGATCGCACCGGCACCGGCACCAAGAGCGTGTTCGGCCACCAGATGCGCTTCGATCTGAGCGAAGGCTTCCCGCTGGTCACGACCAAGAAGGTGCATCTGCGCTCGATCATCCTCGAGCTGCTCTGGTTCCTGCGCGGCGACGGCAACGCGCGCTGGCTCCAGGAGCGAGGCGTGACGATCTGGGACGAATGGGCGCAAGCCCGACGGCGACCTCGGCCCGGTCTACGGCGTGCAGTGGCGCTCGTGGCCGACTCCCGACGGGCGGCCACATCGACCAGATCGCGCAACGTCGTCGCCCAGCTGAAGGCCAATCCCGACTCGCGCCGGATCATCGTCAGCGCCTGGAACGTCGCGGCGCTGCCCGAGATGGCGCTGCTGCCGTGTCACGCCCTCGTTCCAGTTCTACGTCGCGCCGGCCAGCGCCGGCGGCGCGCGCCAGGCTCAGCTGCCAGCTCTATCAGCGCAGCGCCGACATCTTCCTCGGCGTTCCGTTCAACATCGCCAGCTACGCGCTGCTCACCCACATGCTGGCGCAGCAGGTGCGACCTCGACGTCGGCGACTTCATCTGGACCGGCGGCGACTGCCACATCTACAGCAACCACGCCGAGCAGGTCGAGCTCCAGCTGTCGCGGGCGCCTTATCCCTATCCGGTGCTCGAGCTGGCACGCCGGCCCGAGTCGATCTTCGACTACCGCCAGGAGGACTTCGTCGTCCACGACTACCGGCACCACCCGCCGATCAAGGCGCCGGTCGCGGTCTAGCCGCAGAAGCGCCGCGCAGCGCGCGCCGACCGGCCGCGACCGTGGCGCAGTTCACTGCAATCGCTCGCGCCGGCGCCGCGCACGGCGCGACGACCGGCGCTACAGTGGCGAAGATGAGCAGCAATTTCCTTGCGCCGACCTCGTCGGAGCTCGAACGCGACTGGGGCCCTGGTGCTCGACGACGAGTGGTCGACCGACGTCGCCGGCGGCGACTTCGCGCCGATCATCCGCCGCTTCGGCCTCGGCGCCGCAGCGCAGCGCGAAGCCGTCCTCGCCCGCTTCGGCCTGATCCCGGCGACGGCGAAGGCGGCGCGCGCTCCAGGCCCGACGGTCAACGCGCGCTCCGAGACGGCGGCGACGCGATCGGTCTTCAAAGCGGCGTACTGCGGCGCGCCAGTGGTGCATCGTTCCGGCCCAATGCCTGTACGTGCCGTACTACGCCGAAGGCTCCAAGCGCGCCGAGCGCTGGCGCATCCGCCGCGTCGACCGCTCGCCGCTCAGCATCGCCGGCGTCTGGGACCGCTGGGTCGACAGAGAACGGCCGCGCCATCGTCAGCTTCGCGATGCTGACGATCAACTGCGACCTCGCATCCCCTGCTCGCCCGCTTCGACCGTCGCGTCAACGACAAGGGCGAGCCGACCGAGAAGCGCACGCCGGTGCTGCTCGCCGAGGAAGACTTCGACGAGTGGCTCGACGCCACGCCCGGCCGGGCGCCGATCTACTTCGGCACCTTCTGGCGAGGACGACCTCGAGGCCGATCCGGCGCCTTCGGCGGCGCGGCGGACGACCCAGCTGACTCCGCTCGACACGACGATCTCCGAGTTCTGACGCGGCGCGGCGTCGCCGCGCTTCGCTTCACCTCAGCCGCCGCTCTCGGCACCGTCGCGACCGGCCCGGCTCAGCGGCGGCCGCAGCGCCCAGAGGCCGAGCAGCGGACCCGGGGCGAGGAGCCACATCGCCGACGCACCCCAGGCGGGCAGCGCCCGGCTCATGATGACGATGCTCGCGACCGTGATCAGAAAGCCGATGCCGTTCTGCAGCACGAGCGCGCTGCCGAGCCACTGCGGCGGCGCGAAGCGCGCCGAGAGGAGCCGAGAACTGCGGCGAGTCGGCGACGACGCAGAGGCCCCAGAACAAGAGCGCGGCGCTGCGCAGCGCGATCGCCTGCTCCGGAATCAGCGGATAGAGCAGGCACATCGCGCCCGACCCGGCGAGCGCCAGGCGCGGCGACGCGGGCGCTGCCGATGCGCCGGCTCCACTGGCCGCCGGCGACGCAGCCGATGCTGCCGATGGCGATCACGGCGAAGCTCATGAATGCCACCGACGGCGCCGACAGCGCTCCGTGGCGGCGCGCCAGCTCGGCCGCGATCGGCTGGCACAACCACGGCAGCACGCTCCAGAACGCGTACAGCTCCCACATGTGGCCGAAGTAGCCGAGCGCGGAGGCGCGGAAGCCGGGGATCGCGAACACCCGGCGCGCGGTGAAGCCGGTCGGCGCGGTAGCGCTGGGACGCGGCGCGAGCGGTGCGCCATGCGGTCCGTCGCCGAGGAAATAGACCACCGCCGCACCGACGACGGCGAGCGCCGACGATGCCAGCACGACCGCCTCCCAGGGCCACGTCGCGCCGCTGGCCCGGCACCGCGTGCGGCATCGCCGTGCCGAGCGTGAGCATGCCGACCAGCCAGCCGAGCGCGGCAGCAGGCCGGCCGCCGACCCACTGGACGATCATCTTCATGCCGAGCGGATAGATCCCGGCCAGCGCCAGGCCGACCGCGAAGCGCAGCGCCCACGCGGCCTCGTAGCCCACTCCCGGCGCGACCAGCGCCGCGTTGGCGGCGGCACCGACGAGACAGCTGACGGCGAAGATCCGGCTCGCGCCGAAGCGATCGGCGGCGCCGGTGGCGGCGAACGCGAAAGTGCCGGCGATGAAGCCGAGCTGGGTCGCGGCGATCAGCCAGCCGAATGCGGCCGTGCCGATGTCGAGCCGCGCCATGAGGCCATCGGCGGCGCCGCTCGGGCTGAACCAGAGGGAGGTGCCGAGCCACTGCGCCAGCACCACCAGCGCTACCGCCGTTCGCCGGCGAGCCGGCGCCGGGCCGGCTTCAGGGACAGCGGTCAAGCGCCTGCGCCAGGTCGTCGATCAGGTCGTCGGCGTGCTCGAGGCCGACCGAGACGCGCAGCAGGCCCTGCGGCGTCCGGCTCTCGGGCCCTTCGATCGAGGCGCGGTGCTCGATCAGGCTCTCGACTCCGCCGAGGCTGGTCGCGCGGGTGAAGACCTGACGCGCGGCGGCAACGGCCATCGCCGCGTCCCTGCCGCCGCGCGTCTCGAACGACAGCATGCCGCCGAAGTCGGACATCTGCCGCTTCGCGAGGGCATGGAACGGGTTGCCCGCGAGGCCCGGGTAATGGACCGCCGAGACCTTGGGATGGTCGTGCAGGAATCGACGCGACCCGGGCCGCGTTGGCGCAGTGGGCGACGCATGCGGTAGGCCAGCGTCGGCAGGCTGCGCATCACCAGCCAGCAGTCGAACGGCGAAGGCACCGCGCCGCCGTAGAGCTGCGCCGTCCGCACCGCGGCGAACGCTTCGTCGTCGAGCCGCGCGACGACGGCGCCGCCCATCACGTCGCTGCGGCCACCGAGGTACTTGGTGGTGGCGTGCATCACCAGGTCGCAGCCGAGATCGAGCGGCCGCTGCAGCGCCGGCGAGGCGAAGGTGTTGTCGGCGACCGCGCAGCGCGCCGGAACGATGGGCCAGGTCGGCGACCGCGCCGATGTCGACGCATTGCAGCAGCGGATTGGACGGCGTCTCGATCCAGACGATGCGCGTGCGCGGCTGGATGACGCGGGCGATGTCGTCGAGCTCGGGTCATGTCGACGAAGCTCGCGCCGACCTGCCACTTGGCGAACAGATGCTTCAGCACGTTGGCCGTGCCGTGGTAGATGTCGAGCGGTGCGACGACGTGGTCGCCCGGCTGCAGGCCCTGGAAGATCGCCGTCACCGCGGCCAGGCCGGACGCGAACGCGCGCGCCGCCCGCACCACCCTCGAGCGCGGCGAGCGCCGCCTCGAGGCCGTTGCGGTTCGGGTTGTGGTTGCGCGAATAGACGTAGCCGTGCGGATAGCTGCCGTCGGCGGCGCGCTCGAACGTCGTCGAGAGGTGGATCGGCGCGACCACGGCGCCGGTCGTCGGGTCGACGTCGTGGCCGGCATGGACGGCGAGGGTCTCGAATCGGAGGCTCTTGGAGATCTTCATTCGTTCGGGTCCCGGCTGCTGCCTCCGCAATGTACCTATCCTCGCGGCGAGACCGGCGTCGATAATCTTCGCGGCCGGCATCGCAACGACGTCGGGACACGATTCTGATGAAAGAGCTGATGTACGACATCCCTGCCGGCCTGATCGTTGTCCTTCTGCTGGTCGCGATGCTCGTCGTCATCGAGATCGGCTTTCGCGTCGGTCACCGCGTCAAGGAGTCGTCCGACGGCGACTCGAAAGGTCAGGTCAATGCCACCGCGTCGTCGACGCTCGGCATCATGGCCTTGCTGCTGGCCTTCACCTTTTCGCTGTCGCTGCAGCGCTTCGACACGCGCAGCGACGCGGTCGTCGACGAAGCCAACGCGATCGGCACCGGCGTACCTGCGCGCGCAGTTGCTGCCGCCGCAGGTGCGCGAGGACGTCAAGACGCAGCTGCGCGCCTACGTCGACTTGCGCATCAAGGCCGACGCACTGTCGACGGTGGAGGGCGAGTGGCGCGTGCTGAGCGCCGAGGCGGCCCGGATCCAGACCGCCCTCTGGGACCAAGCCCGCCGCGCCGCCGAGCTCGCGCCGAACCCGGTGACGTCGGGGCTTTTTCATCCAGGCGCTGAACGACCTCATCGACAGCTTTCTGGTCGGCGCGACGCCGCGCTCAACCGCCACGTGCCCGAGATCGTTCTGTGGCTCCTGTTCGCGACGTTCCTGATCAGCGGACTGATCGTCGGCTTCGCCGCTGGCGTCGGCGGCCGCCGCCCGTCGTGGGCAACCTTCGCGATGGTGACGCTGATCCTCGTCCTGGTGTTCGTCATCCTCGATCTGGACCGGCGCGCGGCGCGGGCTGATCATGGTCAGCGAGAAGAGCCTGCTGGATCTGCAGGCGTCGATCAGGGCGGAAGGCGGAGTTGCCGCCGCGCCGATCCCGGGCCGCGTCCGGCGCGGCGACCGGCCAGCGGCGGCCAGCGCTAGACGCGCGTCACTCCTTCTCTGGCCCGACCAGCTTCCACTCTGCCGTCCTTGTCGCAGAATCTTGTAGACGCCCTGCGCCTTGAGATCGGCGTGGGCGTTGGCGATTCGCAGTCGCCGGCAATCCATGCCATTCCAGCTGAGCCGGTTCATGGGCACGACACTGCCGGAAGAACCTGGTCTTGTCGTTCTTCCATTCGAGGACTTCGCCCTCCCTTGTCCGAGCTCTCAGCGCTTCAACGACGCGCGCCCTCATCAGGGCGATGTCGGCGTCGTTGAACTTCGACCCGGGCGTGTTCTTCAGACCGTCCTGCGGGCCGAGGGCGTGCGCGGGCGCGGCGAGCAGGACCGCGGTGGCCAGAGCCGCCGCGGCGACCGTGAAGTTCCCGCGTCCCGTTGTTCATGGTCTTATCCTGCTTGCCAAGATCGGACAACGGACCTCGGCGCCAGTCCCTTGCTGCCGTCGGCCTATTTCTTGGCCGGCGCGACCGGCTTCGACCGTGATCGCGACCGCCTGCGGTACTCGGCCTCGATCTGGTCGCCGACCTTGATCAGCTTGAGCTGCTCCGGATCCTCGACATAGAGGTCGACCGTCTGTTGCGGCCCACGCAGGCGGACCGTATGCGTCTTGGCGTCGACGCCGATCACGTCGGCGGTCACCGTGACATGCTCCGCGACCGCGCCCCCGGGGCGCGCGCCGGGCTCGGAGCGAACCGGCATCGCTCGAGTGCTTGGCAGAGGGCAACTCCTTGCCGTCCTTCTTGAGCGTCAGCGACAGCGCCTCGGCAGTAGCGGACGACGACCTTGTCGCCGACCTTGACCTGGGCCAGGTTGCGGACTTCGGGACCGACCGCGAGCGCGACGGATGTTGCCCTTCGGCCCCTTCAGGGTCACATGCCCTTTCGCGGCGTCGACTTCCTCGACGGTGGCGACGATCTTGTGCGTCTGGGTCAGGGTTCCCTTGCCGGGCGATGTCTCCCTTGGTCATCGTCGAGTTGTCGTCCGCGGACTTTTGCGCGAGGGCCGGAAGCGAGAGCGCGCCGAGCACGGTCGCGAGCAGGAGGATCGATGTACGTTGTTTCATGAGATGTGGATTGCGTGGTGGGGTGGTGAGGGAATGCGGTTCAGGGCGCGAGTGCGCCTTCCAACCCGGGCCGGGGTCGAAGGTCGTCATCTGCTCGCCGATCGCAGCGGTATTCTTGCCGAGGTTCTTCTCGAAGATCTTGCCGGCGCTGTTGACGATGAAGGTCATGACGCCGCTGTCGTCGTAACGTCGCCGGGTACGCGACCATCGCCGCGCCGGCGACCATGCGGCCGTTGATGACGTAGCTGTAGGCGCCGCCGGGCGCGTTCTTGCCCTGGCGCGTCAGGATGCGGAAGTGATAGCCGCGGTACGGATCGCCTCGCTTGTGGCCGGCGAGGTAGGGCGAGCTCTCGGCGATCAGCGGCCCGAACGGGCTGGGCGTCTCGCCCCGGCTGGTATCGCGCGGCCCAGTACAGGCCGTCGAACTTGCCGGGCGCGCTGGCCAGCTTCTGCGCGAACTGGAGCACGCCGTCGCCGTTGCGATCGACCGATGCGTATTCCTGCTGGGCGGCCGCGTAGGCTCGCAGCACGGCGATGGCACTGCGCTTCGTTGCGGCCGATGCGCCGGTTCAGGATCTCCTCGGCGCCCCGCTCGGTCGCGAAACGCCAGCTGCCGCCCTCGCGCACCAGGGGAATCGGGGTACGGCCAGGCCTGCGTTCCGACCAGCAACTGCACGTCGGTCCGGGCCGGTTTCTTCAAGCACGTGAAACGTGTTCAGCGCGGCAAGGATCTCGGCGCGCCTGGCAGTGTCGTAGGCGGCATCGCCGCTGACGACGAGGTTCTTGTGCTTCTCGCCGAACACCGCGACGAGCGCGGCGTCGTCGTTGGCCTTGAGCGCCGTGGTGAACGCGTCGAGGGCGGCTGCGGGCGTTGCGAAAGTCTGCTGCTCCGGCGGCCTGTGACAGCAGCGGCGCCATCAGCAGGAACGCGAGCAGGGACGCGAGCAGCGCGACGCGACGCAGCGCGAGGTTCAGGAGTGCGCGTGGAATCATGGTCATTGCCACCTTGTCGATTGCGGGCATGCGGTTCATGGCCATCCCCTAGCGACGACCACCGCCGCCACCACGTCCGCCACCACCGCCGCCACCGCGCCGCCGCCGCCGCCGCCGCCACCACGACTGGACGGCTGCGCAGACGCTCCGGCCGAGCCGCGGCTCGACGCGCCGGTCGAGCTGCGGCTCGACGCACCGCGCGAGCTGTCCATCTGCGCCTGGCGACCCGAGCCGTAGCCGTCGAATGCCTGCCGCCACCACCGCCACCGCGTTCGACGTGCTGCCTGGCGCCGCTCCGGACGCCGGCGCGGTCCACGGCCGGCACCGCCGACGCCACCACCGCCACCGCCACGGTTCGACGTGCCGGCGCTGGGGCCACCGCCGACGCCACCACCGCCACCGCCACGGTTCCGACGTGCCGGCGCTGGGGCCACCGCCGACGCCACCACCGCCACCGCCACGGTCCGACGTGCCGGCGCTGGCGCCACCGCCGGACCGATCGCCCGCGCGCGACGGCGTCGCGCCGACCGACTTGCTGACCTGCCCCGGCTGCTTGTTCGACTTCCACTGGGAAGAGTTGCCGCCCTGTCCGCCGACCTCGGTTGCCACTGCCGACGTTGGTGTTGCCGGTGTTGATGTTGGTATTGCGGTTGACGTTGATGTTGTTGTTGCCGCCGCCGTAGTTGGCGCCGTAGCGATTGCCGCCCCACACCGCGCCGATCGCCGCGCCCCAGATCAGGCCGGTGGCGAGGGCGGCGCCGGGCGGATACGGGTAGTAGTACACCGGATACGGCGCGGGGTAGTAGCCGTAGCTCGAGTAGCCGCCCGAGACGACGACGGTGGTCGGGTTGTATTGCGGCACGTAGATCACTTGCGGGTCGGTCGGGACGATCTTGATGACCTCCTTCTCGACCACCACCGTCTGCTTCGGATCGGTCTTCAGGTTGCCGGCCGCCTGCGTCTTGCGCCGAAACGCCTGCACCGCCTCGAGCACCTCGCCCTGGTCGGCGACGACGGCCTCGCCGAGCGCCGCGGTCCAGTCGAGGTCGCCGCTCATCATGGTGACGACTTCGGGATAGTTGAGCAGCGACTTGACGGCGTCGTCCCACTTGTCGTCGAGCGGCGCCTTCGGATCGGCCTTGCGCTTGGCGAGGAAGCGGTCGGCCTGCACGATCTGCAGCGGATTGGTCGACGCCGGCAGGATGATCGCGACCAGGTCGTCGGGATAGAGCGCGATGCGGGCGACGAGCTGTTCGAGCTCCTCGGCGGTCAGCGGAATGTCGGGGCTCGCCGCCGCGGCTGCGGCCGGTGCCGGAGCCGGGGCCGGCGTCTGCGCGAACGCCGACGAAGCCGGGAAATTGCGACCAGCGCCGCTGCCAGCGCGACCGCGAGCGTCGCCGAGCGCGGACGGGGATGTGGCTTCATCGCGAGGGCCCGCGTCATTTGACGGTGTAACCCTTGCCTTCCAGGCAAGCGGCACGCGCCTTGGCGAGAGCGGCCTGCTGCTGCTGGCTGGCGGCTCCTGCTGCTGCTGAGCTGCGGCCGAGTTCTGTCGCGCGACTCTGGCCGCGCGCGGCGGCGGCGCCGACCAGCCGCGCCGGTGCCGGCGTCGTCGCCCACGACGCCGCCGATCACCGCGCCCTTCGCCGCGCCGCGCGCGCCCGCGCCCGGAGTCGTGCCGGTCGCCGGTCGTCGGCGCGGCCGCCGCGGGCGGCGGCGCCTTGGCCGGATCGAAGCCGGTCTGCTGGACGGCCCACGAGTGGCACGCCGCCTCGTCGCTCTTCTGCTTTTCGCGGAGTCTGCCCCTTGGCGGGGTACACGTACTGCTGCGCGCCGGCAGGGGCGGCGAGCGCGATGGCGAGGCGAGCAGACAAACGGCTCGCCTTGTTTGGATCATGTCGTTCCTCGGACTGTCAATCGCATGAACCCTGCGTGGGGCTGCAGGCGCGGATAGCGCAACGGGTTCGTGCGCACTGTGATCGCCGGGGTGTTGGCTGTACTATTGCCCTAAGAGGCAGTGTTCGCGCGCATCGGTATCGATACTAGCCTGCGCGCACGCAGATAACGGCGACGCCGGCGCAGGCGATCGCGACAGCAGATATCAACAAGGAGCAGCGCGATGAGGGGAATTCATGACATCCGGGGCGGGTCGAGCTTTGCTCGCCGGTTGGTTCTCGCCGCTGGCGCGAACGGCGCTCAGGCGCGCAGACGCCGGCGCAAAGCGCTGCTCCAACAACCCGTTCGTCTTCAATCTCGGCGGCTATCATCGTCGGCCACCGACGTCAAGGCGCAGGCTGAACGGCTCGTCGTCGACCAATCCCGGACATCGACCTCGACACATACGTTCGGCAAGGACAGCGACGCGACGCGCATCCGCGCCGATGCCCTGTGGCGGATCACGCCCGAACCATCACCTGCGCTTCCTGTATTTCGACAACACCATGCGATCGCTCGCGCGTCATCGACCAGGACATCGACTGGGGCGACTACACGTTCCAGCGCCGGCGCCGAACGTCGAGTCGCAGAACCAAGTTCGAGATCTTCGAGCTGGCCTACGAATACGCGTTCATGCGCAGCCCGACGTCGAGATCTCGGGCAGCCTCGGCGTCGCACTACATGAAGCTCTCGCAGCAGACTCTCCGGCGCGGCGACGTTCACCGGCGCGAATGGCGTGTCTCGGCGGCGTCGTTCACCAGCAAGGAGCTCGGTGCCGGTGCCGCTGCCGGTCGATCGGCGTGCGCGCCGCCTGGGCGTTCGCGCCGCAGTGGGTCCTCGAGGGCCAGGGACAGGTCTTCAAGGCCGACATCGGCGACTACGACGCGGTCACGTCACGACCTGCGCGGCGGCGTGACCTGGATGTTCAGCCAGAACTTCGGCGCCGGCGTCGGCTACAACCCGCTTCTGGGCGACGGTCGACACGACCAAAGAGCCTGCAGCGGGTCCCCTGCACGATCTCGGCTATTCGGGCGCCCAACTGTTCGTGACCGGATCGTTCCTGCAGGCCGAGGTCAGTATTGGTATTGTTGCGGTCGGCCGGCGCTGACCGGCGCGCTCGCCCGGCCCAGGGTGAAAGAGCCGACGCGGCGCCGAGCCGCGTTGAAAGTTCGCAGGTGGCCAACCAGGTAGGCGACCTTCCGTTCGCGACGTCCCGGGCGACCGATCGCTACTCGCCGAGCGCCTCGTAGATCGGTCCGATCTTGCGCCGCCCTGGAACCGGCGCTATGCGCTGAAGAGCTACGTCAGCGGCTCGATGTGGCTGGTGCCGCTGGTCGCGCTGCTGCGTCTACGCCGCTGTTCCATCGCGTCGTCCACGCGCTCGGCGCCTGGCTGGTCGACGCGGGGCTGGACCGACGGACGCGAGCTTCGTTCCAGGCGCTGTCGGCTGACCGGCGCGCGGTCGCTGCTCGAGACGCTTCATCACGCTGAACCTTTCGTTCCTCGTCTTCACCTTCGGCTCGCTGCTGGTGGCGATCCAGGTCGCCGGCGGCCAGTACACGCCGCGCATCATCGCGACGACGCTGCTGCGCGACAACGTCATCCGCACGATCGTCGGCGTGTTTCGTCTTCACCCTGGCGTTCGCCGTGCGCGTGCTGACGCGGATGGACGGACACGGTCAACCAGCTCGACGTCTTCGTCGCCGGCATGCTCGGCATCTTGTCGGTGATGGTGTTCCTGTACCTGATCGACTACGCCGCCCGCCTGCTGCGTCCGGTCAGCATCGTGCAGCGGGTCGGCGAGAGTCGGCATCGCGCGTGATCGAGAGCGTCTATCCCGGCGCCGACCGCGGGTCCGGGCCCGGCCGAGCAGCTCGATCAGCGTGCCGCGCCACGGCGGTCGCTGGTCACCACGGGCAGGTCGGGCGTGGTGCTGGCTGTCGATCTGGCGGGCCTGGTGGCGCTGGCGCGCGAGGCCGACGGCGATCATCGAGTTCGTGCCGCAGCGTCGGCGACTTCCTCGCGGTCGACGAGCCGCTGTTCCGGCTGCACGGCGGCGCCGCCGCCATCGACGACCGGCTGCTGCGCGGCTCGGTCGCGCTCGGCAGCGAGCGCACGATGGAGCAGGATCCGACCTTCGCCCTGCGCATCCTGGTCGACATCGCCATCAAGGCGCTTGTCGGCGGCGATCAACGATCCGACGACCGCCGTGCATGGCGATCGACCAGCTGCATCGCCTGCTGCGCCTGGTGGGCCTGCGCCGACCTGCGCGACGAGGAGCTGCGCGACGCCGACCGGCAAGCTGCGCCTCGATCTACCTCACGCCGAACTGGGAGGACTACGTGCACCTGACCTGCACCGAGATCCGCCACTGCGGCGGCGGCAGCGTCCAGATCGTGCGGCGGATGCGCTCGATGCTCGAGAACCTGCTGCAGTCGCTGCCACGCGCATCGCCACGCCGAGCTGCGCCGGCAGCTCGAGCTGCTCGATCGCGCGATCGAGTCGCCACTACCCGTTCGACGAAGACCGGCGCTGGCGCGGATCGCCGATCCGCAGGGACTGGGCGGGCGCGCTGGGGATGCGCCCGTAAGGCGAATCTCACGCGCAGGAGGGTTGAACGTCCGACCGCGAATGCGGCACGAAGTCTGTTCTCGACGTGGTGTGCGGTCGACTTTGCCCCTAAGTCCAATGGACAGGCGCCGGCTCGTCCGGCAAATTCCCATGGGCCGGCGCTGCGCGGCGACCTCGACCTGCTGGGGAAGATGGGCGTCGTCGTCGCCCGGGCGTCATCGCGGCGACACCGACATCCTGCCGCCTCCCAGTTCCGGCATTCTCCAGATGACCGCACGCAACCGCCGGCCGACGCGCCGGCGCCTCGAAGTGACATGGCTACCGTCCAACGCGAGAAGTACCAGCGCCTGATCGACACCTGCAAGTCGCTGCCGCCGACGCCGACGGCGGTGGCGCACCCCTGCGATGCCTCCTCGCTGGAGGGGCGATGGCGGCGGCCCGGATGGGCCTGATCGTGCCGTTCCTGGTCGGCCCGCGCGAGCGCATCCTCTCGCGTCGCCACCGCGAACGGCATCGACCTGGCCGGCGCCGAGATCGTCGAGGCGCCGCACAGCGAGGCGTCCGCGACCGCGGCGGTGAAGCTGGTGCGCGAGGGCAAGGCCGAGGCGCTGATGAAGGGCAGCCTGCACACCGACGAGCTGATGGCCGCCGTGGTGCGGCGCGAGACCGGCCTGCGCACCGCGCGGCGCGTCAGCCACTGCTTCGTGATGGACGTGCCGGGTCGCGAGGAGGCGCCTGATCATCACCGACGCGGCGGTCAACATCGCGCCCACGCTGGATGAAAAGGCCGACATCCTGCAGAACGCGATCGATCTGGCGCACGCGCTGGGCATCGCCGAGGTGCGGGTGGCGGTGCTCTCGGCGATGGAGACGATCAACTCCGAAGGTGCCGTCCGACCATCGAGGCGGCGGCGCTCTGCAAGATGATGGACCGCCATCAGGTCTCCGGCGCGCTGATCGACGGCCCGCTGGCGCTCGACAACGCGATCGATCCCGAGGCGGCGCAGCATCAAGAAGATCGATTCGCCGGTGGCCGGCCGCGCCAACGTGCTGCTGGTGCCGGACCTGGAAGCGGGCAACATGCTCGCCAAGAGCCTGTACCTTCATGGCCGGGGCCGACGCCGCGGGCATCGTCCTCGGCGCGCGGGTGCCGATCATCCTGACCAGCCGGGCCGATTCGGCTCATCACCCGGCTCGCCTCCTGCGCCGTCGCGGTGCTCGGTCGCCAAGGCGCGTCGCGAGGCGCGGCAAGGCCCTGGGGTGACGTCATGGCCGATGTGATCCTGGTCCTCAATGCCGGCTCCTCGAGCCTCAAGTTCAGCGTCTTCGACGTCGCCGAGCGAGCAGCTGCCGCTGCTGCTGCAAGGGGCAGATCGAAGGCCTCGGCACGGCGCCGCGATTCGTCGCCAGGACGCGCAGGGCGCCGAAGCTCGGCGCGAAGACCTGGGGCGAAGGCGACGCGCTCGGACACGACGGCGCCGTCGCCCACCTGATCGAATTCCTGCGCGAGCAGTCGCGGCGATCAGCCGGCTCGTCGCCGTCGGCCATCGCGTCGTGCATGGCGGCCTCGAGCTTCGCGCAAGCGGTGCGGGTCGACGCCGGAGGTGATCGCGGCGCTCGCCAAGCTGAGCCCGCTGGCGCCGCTGCACCAGCCGCACAACCTGAAGCCGATCGAGATCGTCGCCAAAGCTTCGTCCCGACCTGCCCCAGGTGGCCTGCTTCGACACCGCCTTTCATCGCAGCGCAGCCGGAGGTGGCGCAGGCGTTCGCGCTGCCGCCGTCGATCACCGATCGCGGCGTGCGGCGCTACGGCTTTCACGGCCTCGTCCTACGAATACATCGCCAGCGTGCTGGCGCAGTTCGACGCGAAGGCCGCGTCGGGCCGCACCGTCGTCGCCCACCTGGGCAACGGCAGCAGCATGTGCGCCATGGTCGGCGGCCGCAGCGTCGCCAGCACGATGGGCTTCACTGCGGTCGACGGCCTGCCGATGGGCACGCGCTGCGGCAATCTCGACCCGGGCGTCATCCTCGTACCTGATGGACGAGCTCGGCATGGACGCGCGCGCCATCGAGGACCTGATCTACAAGCAGTCGGGGCTGCTCGGCGTCTCGGGCATCTCGAGCGACATGCGCGTGCTGCTCGCCAGCGACGACGAGCGCGCGCGTTTCGCGGTCGAGCTGTTCACCTACCGCGTCGGACGCGAGCTCGGCTCGCTCGCCGCCGCCGCCGGCGGGCATCGACGCGCTCGGTCTTCACCGCGGGCATCGGCGAGCACGCGCCGTCGATCCGCGAGCGCGTGTGCCGCGACGCGGCCTGGCTGGGCGTGGAGCTCGATCCGCGTCGCCAACCAGGCCGGCGGGCCGCGCATCAGCACGGCCGGCAGCAAGGTCTCGGCATGGGTGATTCCGACCAACGAGGAAGTGATGATCGCGCGTCACACCGCGAGGTTGCCGGACGTTCGTGACCGCGGCGACTGAACGATGCGCGTTGGCGGCAGAATACGACCAACGTCGAGGTCTGATCGACAACCGAGGAGCCTCGACGTGGGCATGAAATCACTGGTCCGATCCTGAAGGGCGCCAAGGTGCTCGTCTGCGGCATCGCCAACGAGCACTCGATCGCCTATGGCTGCGCCAAGGCGTTTCACGAGCTCGGAGCGGATCTGGCGATCACCTACCTCAACGAAAAGTCCAAGGGCTATGTGGAACCGCTCGCGCGCCAGCTGCAGGCACCGCTCTTCCTGCCGCTCGACGTCTCGCAGCCCGGGCGAGCTCGAGGCCGTGTTCGCAGCGATCGAGCAAGCAGTGGGGCGCAGCTCGATGTCCTCGTGCACTCGATCGCCTGGGCCCCGAAGGACGATCTGCAGGGCGGCCTGCTGAATTGCTCGGCCGAGGGCTTCGCGAAGGCGATGGACGTCTCCTGCCACTCGTTCATCCGCATGGCGCGCCTGGCGGCGCCGCTGATGAAGAACGGCGGCACGCATGTTCGCCGATGAGCTACTACGGCGCCAACAAGGTCGTCTCGAACTACAACGTGATGGGGCCGGTCAAGGCCGCGCTGGAAGCCTCGGCGCGCTACCTCGGCCTATGAACTCGGCCCCAAGGGCATCCGGGTGCACCCGATCTCGCCAGGGCCGTTGAAGACGCGCGCCGCCTCCGGTCTCAAGGACTTCGACCTGCTGCTCAACGACGCGGCGCAGCGTGCGCCGCTGGGCGAACTGGTCGACATCATGGATGTCGGCTTCACCTGCGCGTTCCTCGCCACGCCCTACGCGCGACGGCTGTCGGGCGAAACGCTCTACGTCGACGGCGGCGTGCACATCATGGCGTAGCAACGGCCGAACCGGTTCGCGACGCAACCAGACTCCTCCGCGCTGCGACAGCGGCGTGCTTTGAATCGCCGCCTCGCGGCGAAGAGCCAACCCCGAGAGAAGACAGGATGTCCAAGGCAACCAGCACCACGACAGCGGATTGCGCCCGCCCATCCGACGTCCGACGCCGTGGCGTCGATGACCGCCTACTGACCTGCAGGCCTGGGGGCCGTTCGGCGAGTACATGACCGATGCCGCGCAGCGCACCATCCTGTTCTGGGACGTGATGCGCCAACGCAGCACTCAGTACTACGAGCAGAAGAGCAAGGCCGTGCCGCATGTGCTGAGCTTCGATGCCGAACTGGTGCTGGACGCCCGCACCTTCGCCAAGCCGGTCAACTACCTGCTCGTGCGCATCAAGCCGGCGCCAGGCGTGCGTGCTCGATCCGTTGAAGCGGCCGTTCGTGGTGGTCGATCCGCGCGCCGGGCACGGGCCGGGCATCGGCGGCTTCAAGGCCGACAGCGAAATCGGCGTGGCCATGCATGCCGGCCATCCCTGCTACTTCGTCGGTTTCACGCCCGACCCGATGCCGGGCCAGACCATCGAAGACATCATGGACGCCGAGGCGGTGTTCCTGGAACGCGTCATCGCGCTGCATCCCGAGGCAGAAGGCAAGCCCTGCGTCATCGGCAACTGCCAGGGCGGCTGGGCCGTGCTGCTGGTGGCCGCGATCCGGCCCGAGCTGTTCGGCCCGATCATCGTCGCCGGTTCGCCGCTGTCGTACTGGGCCGGCGTGGAAGGCGAGAACCCGATGCGCTACACCGGCGGTCTGGCCGGCGGCAGCTGGATGACGGCGCTGACCAGCGACCTGGGCAACGGCAAGTTCGACGGCGGGCACCTGGTCGAGAATTTCGAGAACCTGAATCCCTCCAACACGCTGTGGACCAAGAACTACAACCTGTGGTCGAAGGTGGATACCGAGGGCCAGCGCTTCGTCGAGTTCGAGAAAGTGGTGGGGCGGGCACGTCAACCTCAACGGCGAGGAGATCCAGTGGATCGTCGACGAGTTGTTCGTCGGCAACCGGCTGGCCACCGGCGAGATCGTCACCCGCAAGGGCGAGCGGGTCGACCTGCGCCGGATCCGCTCGCCGATCGTCTGCTTCTGTTCCAAGGGCGACAACATCACCCCGCCGCAGCAGGCGCTGGGGTGGATCGTCGACCTCTACGGCAGCGACCACGACATCCAGGCCTGCGGCCAGACCATCGTCTATACCGTGCACGAAAGCGTCGGCCATCTCGGCATCTTCGTCTCGGGCGGCATCGCCAAGAAGGAACACCAGGAGTTCGCCTCCAACATCGATCTGATCGATGTCCTGCCGCCCGGCCTGTACGAGGCGGTGATGACCAGCAAGACGGCCGATGCGGCCAATCAGGACGAGCATCGTCGGCGACTGGATCGTTCGCTTCGAGCCGCGCACCCTGGACGATGTGCGCGACATCGTCAAGCCCGACCTCGAGAACGAACGCCGCTTCGCCACCGTTCGGCGGGTCTCCGAGATCAACCTCGGCATGTACCGCACCCTGTTCCAGCCCTTCGTGCGGGCGTCGGTCAACGAACAGACGGCCGGGTGGATGAAGAAGCTGAGCCATGCCGAGCTGCCGTTCGAGATCTTCTCCGAGCGCAACCCGCTGATGCAGCAGGTGGCCCAGCTCGCGGAGCAGGTGCGCCAGCAGCGCAAGCCCGTTGCGCAGCGACAACCCGTTCCTGGCGTGGCAAGCCCAGATCTCGGACGGGATCATCGCCGCCCTCGACGGCTATCGCGATCGGCGCGACAGCCTCATGGAAAAGATGTTCCTGGCCATCTACAGCTCGCCGGCCCTGCAGGCCATGGTCGGACTGGGCGCCGCGGACGAGCCCGTGCGCAAGAAGCCCGGGCTGGACCAGGAGCACGTGGCGCGTATCCAGGAGCGCATCGCCGAGCTCAAGGCGGGCATCGCCGAGGGCGGCCCTCGCGAGGCCGCGATCCGCGCCCTGCTCTATATCGGCATGCGGGTCCGGCGCCGACGAACGCATGTTCAACACCTTGCGCCAGATCCGCGCCGAGAACGAAGGGCTGACGCTGCAGGCGTTCAAGCAGACCGTGCGCGAACAGTATTTCAAGCTTCAGCTCGACTGCGAGGGCGCCGTCGCCGCGATTCCGAAGATGCTGTCGGCCGACCGAGCCCGGCGCACGCGCATCCTGGAGGCGCTGCACCGAACCGTGCGGGCCACCGGCGAGCTGACCGGCGAACGCGCGGAGCGGTTGGCGCGGATCGAAAAGCTGTTCAAGGCGGGCGTGCCGACCGCCGCGCGCCGCAAGCCACCTCTCAAGGCGATCCCCAAGGTCGCCGGCAAGGGCGCCCGCAAGGCCGCTTGAGCCATCGACTTCCCTAAGCGGAGCTTGTCCTACGATGTCGACTAGCGAATTAGTGGCCCCGGCAGGCATCGGTCCGCGAGCCGATCCTCAACCCCGTGGACCGGGTCATGGAGCTGCTCTTCGGCCTGCTCATGGCGCTCAGCTTCACCGGCGCGGTGTCGGTGGCCGAGTCCGGACGCGAGCAGCTGCGCGAGATGTTCATCGCGGCCCTCGGCTGCAATCTCGCCTGGGGCCTGGTCGACGCGGTCATGTACCTGATCCGCACCGTCATCGACCGCGGCCGCGTCGCTCACGCTCGTCCGCTCCGGTTCGCGAGCGCCGCCGAGCGCAGCAGGCGGGCTGCTCGTGATCGAGGGCTCGTTGTCGCGGGTCGCGGCGGGCCTGGTCTCGCCGACCGAGATCGAGGCGATGCGCGGCCGCATTCTCGCGCTGCCCTGCAGTGCCGGCGCGAGCCGAGCCTGGCAGGCGGCGATCTGCTCGCCGCGCTGGCGATCTTCCTGCTCGTCGTCGCTCGCCACCTTTCCGGTCGTTCTGCCGTTCGCGCTGATGCAGGATGTCGGCGCGGCGAAGAACGCATCGCGCGCGATCGCGCTCGCGATGCTGTTCCTCGGCGGGCTCGCCCTCGGTCGCTATGCCGGCTACGGCAGCCTGGCGGGCCGGCCTGCTGATGACGGCGCTGGGCGTCGTGCTGGTGGGCGCGATCAAGGCGCTCGGCGGATGAAGGCCGCGTCATGGGCCGTCGGCCGTCGCTGGCAGCCAGCGCGGCAACGACCGCGCTCGCCGACGAGGACGCGGCCCACGGCCGCCGCGCCGCGCCGGCGAACAAGCCGTCGTGGGAGTTCGCTGCTCACCGCCTATCCGACGAGCGTTCGCGACGGCGACAACTACACCTCGGCGATCGCCGTCGCCGATCGCGGCCCGCTGCATCTCGAGGCGCGCGTACAACTACGAGTCGGTCGGCGCGCGCTCGGCCTTCGTCGGCTGGACCTTCTCCGGCGGGACGAAGCATCACCTGGGAGCTGACTCCTCTGCTCGGCGGCGCCTGGGGCGCGACCGCAGGCCTTCGTGCCCGGCCTGGAGGCGAGCGCTGGCCGTCGGGGCGCGTTCGACTTCTACATCGAGGCCGAATACGTGAGCGATCACGGCGACCGCAGACAGCAGCTATTTCTACGCCTGGAGCGAGCTCGGCTTTCGGCCGGTCGAGTGGCTTCGCGCCGGCATCGTCGCCCAGCGCACGCGGGCCTACGGCGGCGAGCGCGACATCCAGCGCGGGCCGTTCGCGCAGGTCACGCTGGGGCCGCGTCACGCTCGGCGGCTTCTGGTTCAACCCGGGATCGTCGGACCAGGTCGTCGTCGTTTCGATCGGCGCGGCGTTCTATGGCATGACTCGGCCGAGGCGCCTGACGTGCCCGTACTCGTCATCGCTGAATCCAATACGAGGTCGCCAAAGTCATCGTCGCGATCAACCAGGACGAAGACGCACCGATCTTCGCCGTCGCCGACTACGGGCTTGTCGCCGACCTGTTCGCGGCCGTGCCGGAGCTCGTCAAGACGCTTTGAAGGCCAGCCCCTTGCTTGTTTCATTCTGAAGGAGACCGAACGACCATGAACGTCCGCAAGAACAGGAAGACAGCGCCCGCTTCGCGAGGCGCGGCGGCGACCCGAGTCGAGGACGACCTCGGCCATCCCGGTCTTCGGTCGCGAAGCCCGGCGAGACATGTCGACCGAGGAATACGCCAAGGCGCTCAGGAAGCTGCACGTCGAGCTGGTCAAGTTGCAGCTGTGGGTGGCGCACACGGGCGCGAAGGTCTGCATCGTCTTCGAGGGGCGCGACGGCGCCGGCAAGGGCGGCACGATCAAGGCGATCACCGAGCGCGTCAGCCCGCGCGTCTTTCGCGTCGTCGCGCTGCCCGCGCCGACCGAGCGCGAGAAGTCGCAGATGTACATGCAGCGCTACATCACGCACTTGCCGGCCGCCGGCGAGGTCGTCATCTTCGACCGCAGCTGGTACAACCGCGCCGGCGTCGAGCGCGTCATGGGCTTCTGCACCCCGGAGCAGGCCGACGCATTTCCTGAAGGTCACGCCCCTGGTCGAGAAGGCGATCGTCGATTCGGGGATCATCCTGCTCAAGTACTGGCTCGAGGTCAGCCCCGAGGAGCAGACGCGGCGGCTGAAATCGCGCTTCGAGGACGGGCGCAAGATCTGGAAGCTCTCGCCGATGGACCTGAAGTCGTACAGCCGCTGGTACGACTATTCGCGCGGCACGCGATGCGATGTTCGCCGCCACCGACACCGACTTCGCGCCCTGGCGCGTGCGCGCCGTCGGACCGCAAGAAGACGGTGCGCCTGAACATCATCGGCGACATCCTGAAGAGCGAATTCCGTACAAGGCCCTGCCGCGCGAGAAGCTGAAGCTGCCGGCCCGGCAGAAGCCGGGCGACTATGTCGAGCCGGAGCTATCCGCTCAAAGTGCATCGGCCAGGCCTACTGACCCATCGAGGAACGTCCAGGCGAGCCCTGACCGCCTCGACCTCGACGCTGCGCGACGGGCGCGTCGTGCACCTGCGCGCCGTGGCTCCTGCCGACGAGGCCGAACTCTTCCAGGCGTTCGAGCGCATGAGGCGACAACGCCCGCTACATGCGCTTCATGCGCGTGGTTCGCGCGCCCGACCTGCAGCGCGTGCGCGCGACGCTCGCCTCGTTTCCCGAGGCCGGGATCGGGATCGTGGCGACGGTCCCGGCGGCCGACGGAATCGACATCGTCGCAAGCGCGGTCGCCATCGTCGCCGCCGACGGGACGAGCTGCGAGTTCGCGATCACCGTGGCCTCCGAGTTCGGCGGGGTCGGGCTCGCGACCGCATTGATGACCACGCTCATCGACCAGGCGAGGCGCCGCGGCCTGAAGGAAATGGAAGGCTTCGTGCTGACGCAGAACCAGTCCATGCTTCGCCTTGCGAGGCGCCTCGGGTTTCGCATCGCGTCCGAGCCCGGCGATCCGACCGTTCGCATCTGCCGGATGACCCTGAACCCTCCCTAGGTCCCGCGCCTAGCCGCCTGATCGTCGCCGACGGGAAGCGCCTGGTAGCGCTCGATCACCATCCGCGCGTTGAACATCAGGCGCTCGCTGCCGAGCTGCTTGTCGAAGCCGACGCGGCGCGCGACCTCGAGCACGCCGGGATTGAGTCCGCCAGCCAGAACGACGATGCCCTGTTCCGTTGCCCGCTTCTCGCTCTCGACGAGCGTCTGCAGCGCCGAGTATTCGATGTCCGGCACTCGGCTCAGGTCCAGAGCCAACACGCGCGGCTTGTGTTCCAGCGTCAGCGCCCTGACCTGGTCGGCGACGTTCTGCGCATTCGCGAAGAACAGGCGGCCCTCGGGTCGAAGGATCAACAGGCCCTCGAACGTCTCATCGTCGGGGTGCTCGGGCGAGAGCGGCCGCAGGACGTCGACGCCGCGCTTGCGGCCGATGACATGCACGGTCGGGCGCGCGGCCTGGCTCGACAGGCCGATCAGCGAAGCGATGATCGCCACCACGATTCCCCTGCAGCGTCCCGAACAGGAGCACGCCGAGCGCGGCGAACAGGGCCCAGCGAAACTCCATCGTCCGCACCTTGCGGATGGCGATGAATTCGGCGCGGCTGGATCAGGCCGATCGAGTAGACGATGACGATCATCGCCAGCGTGGCATTCGGCAGCAGTCCGAGCAGCGGCGCGAGGAAGAGCATGGTCGCCAGTGCCGCGCCGGCGGTGACGAGCGCAGCTTTTTGCGTGCGGCCTCCCGCGGCGCGGACGACCGCTGTCTGCGACGTTCCGCCGCCCGCCGGCATCGCGCCGGACAGCGCACCCACCAGGTTGCTTGCGCCCGATGGCGACCAGTTCGCGATTGGCATCGATCGGCGGATCGCCGAGGTCGGGCGAACGCGCGACCGGCGGCGATCGTTTCGGTGAAGCTCATCAGTGCGATCCCGGCCGCCGCGGGCAGCAACTGCACGGCGAGCGCGAGGTCGGGCAACGTAATCGAAGGAAGACCCTGAGGGATGTGGCCCACGATCGAGACGCCGTGCGGTGTCGAGGCCCAGGTACCACGACGCCGCGATCCCGGCGCCGACGGCCACCAGCGGCGCCGGCGAGTGCGGCCAGAGGCGCTCCATCGCCACCAGGATGACGAGCGTCGCGACCGCCACTGCGAGCGTCAGCAGCGAGGTCTCGGGAATGTGCTGCGCGACGCTGAGCAGGTCCGGGAAGAAGCCTTGCTTGGTGATGTGGGTGCCGAGGAGCTTCGGAATCTGGTCCAGCACGATCACGAGGCCGATGCCGGCCTTGAAACCGGTCAACACCGGCGCCGAAATGAACTCGGCCACGAACCCGAGACGCATCGACCGGGCGAGCACGAGCATCACGCCGACCAGCGCGGTCAGCGTGGCGGTCGCCGTCACCAGCTTGGCCGGGTCGCCGTCCGGAACCACGAGCGCCAGCTCGGTACCGGCGAGGATCGCCAGCGTGGTCGTCGAGCTGACGCTGAGCACGCGCGACGTGCCGAGCAGCGCGTAGACGATCATCGGGATGAACGCGGTGTAGAGACCGACCGCGACGGGCAGACCGGCCACCGCGGCGTACGCCATCGCCTTGGGCAACACGACCGCCGCCGCGGTGAGGCCGAGCGACGACGTCAGATCGCCAGACGCCTCCGGCGAGACCGGTGCAACCGCTGCTCGCTCGCGCGAGTCCGGGGCAATGGGCATGTCTGGTTCTCTTCGACGCACGGCAAGCTAGAGCCGACCGGTATAGCCGCGATCGTCGATCCGATCAATGGCACCTTCGGGCACCATCAAAGCGTTGACAGGTGAATCGGACCGGCGGTTTGATCCGCAGAATCAGGAGATCCGTGTCGCCGACCCCGCCGACCTGATTTCTCCCTGCGAGGCATATGAACCGATCGACCTGGAACGCCGCTCTGCGGCAGATGTTGGCGACCTGTTGCGCCTGCTCGGCGGCCTCAGTGCTGGCGCAGGGTGTCTACCCCGGCGAGCTGTCCACCAGCGGCTACAAGCTTCCCGGCGGCTTCGAGCCCGATGCTGCACCTGAGAACCTTCTATTTCGACGCGGAGAGTCTCACCGGGCCACGGAGCGCGGCGTGGGCGATCGGCGGCTGGGCAGGAGCGCGCAGTCCCTGGTGGGGCAACCTATTTCAGATCGGGTTCGTCGGCTACACCTCGCAAAAGCTCTACGGTCCCAGCGACGAGGACGGAACGAGGCTGCTCGAGCCGGGACAGCATTCGTTTGGAGTCATCGGCGAGGCCTTCGGCGCCGTTCGCGTCTTCGACCAGACCCTTACCGGCTATCGCCAGCTCGTCAACCGGCCGTTCATCAACACGATCGACAACCGGATGGTTCCCGACACCTTCGAGGGCTATACCTTGACCGGGTCGGCGAGCAACGTCTCCTACACCGGCGGCTATCTCACCAAGGTCGAAGCTGCGCGACAGCGGCTAGCTTCAGGTGGATATCGGATGCCGCCAGCGGCGCCGGACCGCATCGCGGTGTAGGTACTATGCCGGCGGCACCTGGGACTTCGTCAAGAACGGCTATGCCCGGCTCGACGATCAGTATGCCGACGACGTCTTCAACACCTTCTACGTCGACGGCAAGTACCCGATCGCGATCGACGACAAGACGCTGGTGACCCTGGGTGCCCAGTACATTCACCAGAAGTCGGTCGGCGCGGCGCAGATCGGAGAACTTTTCGACCAACGCGACCGGCCTGCAGGCAGCGGTTGCGTACGGGGCTTTCGGCGCTTACCTCGCGTACACGCAGACGAGTCGGGGCTTCGACACCCCAGAACCCGTACGGCGACCACCCGTCGTATCTCTACCTGATGCAGGTGTCTTTCAACGGCGCAGGCGAAGAGGCGTGGGGCGTCTGGCGGCAACGTCAACTTCGCAAGCCTCGGCGTCCCCGGGCTCACCGCCGCGGCGGTCTTTGCCCAGGGCTACGACCGCATCAACGCCGGCACCGGAGCGGCCATCGGCGACCGCAACGAGACCAATATCCGCGCCGACTACGCGTTCGCCAAGGGCACGGCGCTGGAGGGACTGGTGGCGACCGCGCGCTATTCCTGGCTGCATCAGAACGGCTCGTCGCAGACCGCGCCCCAGCTGCGCCTCCTCGTCAACTACGACGTTCGCTTTTGACTGCTGACGCGGAGCGCGGCCGATGGCTCGAGTGTGCCGCACGCCGCTCCTCTATCCGACGATCGGTAACGTGACCGGAACGTCGCGCCGACGTCAGCGTTGTTCGGGCGAGCTGATCGACGGTATTGCCGCGCCGTTGTCGGATCGCGTGGCTGTAGTCGATGACCTTGAGCGTCGCGCCATCACGGTCGCAGCAAAACACGACGACTACAATTTCAACCATTGAACAAGCGGCATCGCATCCGCGGAGGTACGTGGTGCAACAGGACCTTCCCTATCCAGAAGGCGACTTCCCTCGCGGGTCTCGCTTGGCGCCGCCACGATGCTCGCCGCATGGCCGGCGCACGCTTCGATGTTCAGCGGCGACGCGCTCGACGCCGTCGCCAACGGCATCGCGTGGGGCGTGATCGCTGATCGTGCCGGTCATCGCCATCGCGGTGTTCTGGATCGTCCACGTGATGCCCGAGAAGATCGCCCACAAGCGCCATCACCCGCAGGTCGACGCGATCCACACGCTGTGCCTGCTGTCGCTGGTGTTCGGCGGCCTGCTCTGGCCGATCGCCTGGCTCTGGGCCTACACCAAGCCGGTCGGCTACCGCATGGCCTACGGCACCGACAAGCACGAGAACTACCACCTCGAGATGGCCGACAAGGCCCGCGCCGGCACGCTCTCCGCGACCGAGCTCGCGCATCTGCGTGACGAGCTCGATGCGCATGGCGCGGCGCGGCGCGCTGCCGCCGGCGCTGAGCGGGCTGCGCGCGCAGCTCGACGCGATGCCGCTCGCCGCGCCCCAGGCCGGCGGCCGGGCAGCGCCTGATGGACATCGCTGATCCTCGGCCTCTACGCCGCTTGCGTCTGGCTGATCTTCTTCAAGTTCAAGTGGCTGCCCTGGAACACCACCTCGATGGTGATCGTCATCACCATCCCGATCGTCGCGCTGACGACGATGATCCTGCTGCTCAACGTGTTCGCGCCGTCGACCAGCGACGTGCGCGTCATCAAGTACGTGATCAACATCGTGCCGCAGGTCGGCGGGCGCGTGATCGAGGTGCCGGTCGAGCCGAACCGGCTGGTGAAGAAAGGCGACGTGCTGTTCCGCATCGATCCGACGCCCTACGCGCTGACCGTCAAGAGCCTCGAGGCCCAGCTCGCCAACGCCCAGGCGCAGCGGGCGCGAGGTGATCGAGCAGGTCGGCGGTGCGGTGGGCAGCCTGGCCGCGGCGCAAGGCGTCGGTGCAGCAGGCCGACGCCCGCGTGCGCGAGGTGCAGCCGCAAGATCGAGCTGGCGCGCAAGCGCGTTGTCGACAAACCGCGAGCTGGTCCGCACCGGCGCCGGCGACCGCTTCACGCTCGAGTCGGCCGAGACCGAGCCTCAAGTCGCTCGAGGCGCAGCTCGACACCGCGCGCGGCGTGCTCGCCCAGTCGCGCGGTGCCGTGGCGCAGGCCGCGGCCGGCGAGCGCCAGGTGCGCCAGCGCCTCGGCGGCAAGGTCGGCGCCGACTACGCGCCGGTGGCGCAGGTGCGCGCGCAGCTCGAGAACGCGCGCTGGCAGCTCGAACAGACGACGGTCGTCGCCCCGTCCGATGGCTATGCGATCAACGTCCAGCTGCGCCCCGGCTCGTTCACGGCGGCGTTCCCGATCACGCCGGCGATGACCTTCGTCGAGAACAGCTACCAGGTGATCGCGCTCTACGACCAGAACGAGCTGCACCAGGTCGAACCCGGCAACGAGGCCGAGTTCTATCTGCCGACCAATCCGGGCCACATCTTCAAGGCCAAGGTCGATTCGATCGTCTGGGCCCAGGGCCAGGGCCAGAGTCGCCAACAGCGCGGCGCTGCCGACGACGGGCTCGGGCCAGTTGCCGCCCGGGCGTTTCCCGGTCAAGCTGACGGTCGACGCGCGCGATGCCGACGATCTTCCTGCCCGCCGGCGCGATCGGCCACGGCGCGCATCTACACCGAGCACGTCGAGTTCCTGCACATCCTGCGCAAGGTGCTCGCTGCGCGTCAGCACCAAGACCGACTACCTGGTCCTGAAGCTGCACTGACCATGGCGAACCACACCAGGTTCGCCTCGATCTGCACGCCGCCGCGGCGGCACCTGCTGGCGCTCGCGATGTCGCTGGCGCTCGCGGGCTGCGCCCTGAACTCGCCGCCCGACGCCGAAGCAGCTGACCGAGACCGAGCTCGCCCATGCGACGCCGCCGCCAGGCGTTCAAGGCCGGCGGCTCTGGCGACCGCGGTGCAAGCCGGTTGGCTGACGAGCTTCAACGACCCGCGCCTGCCTGCCGCTGGCCGACGAGGCGCTGGTCTACAACGCCGATCTGCGCATCGCCGCGGCACGGGTCGAGGCCGCCGCGGCGGCGCTGAAGGCGGCCGGCGGCGCGCTGGTGCCCGGAGGTCAACTTCGCCGGCCGCAGCGGCGGCAAGGCGGCACCGGTTCGACCGGGCCAGTCTCGGGCCTGCTCGTCTCGGCTTCGTGGGAGATCGACCTCTGGGGCCGGGTTCGCTACGGCCGCGCGGCCGCCGACGCCCAGTTCGCGTCGGCTCAGGCCGACCGAGCGCGCGGCGCGGCAGGCGATCGTCGCCGCGCTGGCCAAGGCCTGGTTCGTCGCCGCCGAGAGCGAGCTCCAGCGACGTGTCGTCACCGACATGCTGAGAGCGTTCCGAGACGCTGGTGAAGCTCTCGGGCGACCGCCTGCGCGTCGGCGCCGGCAACGATCTCGACGTCACGCAGGCGCGCATCAACCTGCAGAGCTTTCGCGACAGCGCGCTCCAGATCGACTACGCGCTGGCGCAGTCGCGCGCGGGCGCTCGAGCTGCTGCTCGGCCGCTATCCTGCTGCCGAGATCGCGCTGCCGGTGGAGCTGCCGGCACTGCCGCCGACGCGCCGCCACCGGCGTGCCGTCGGAGCTGCTCGAGCGTCGTCCCGACATCATCGCCGCCGAGCGCCGCTTCGCCGCGGCGTTCGCGCGCGTCGGCGAGGCGCGCGCCGCACGGCTGCCGCGAGATCTCGCTGACGCGCGGCGCTGTCGTCGCTCTCGAGCAGCACCTTCGTGCTCAAGGACAGCGGCGAGACCAGCTCTCGGCGGCGGCGCGACGCTGCTCTTCCCCATCTTCAACGGCGGCCAGCTCGCCGCCCAGGTCGAGCTGCGCACCGCCGGAGCAGAAGCAGGCCGGGGCAGCGTACGCCCAGACTGGCATTGAAGGCTTTCAACGAAGTCGAGACCGCGCTCGCGAGCGAGGCCTCGCTGGCAGCGCGCGAAGACGTCCTGCGCCAGGGCCTGACCGACAACACGCGCGCGCTCGACCTCGAGCAGGTGCGCTACCAGAGTCGGCTCGCGCGACCTGCGCAGCGTCACGCAGCAACAGCTCGCCGCGTATGCAGCGAGCATGTCGCTGCTGCGCGTGCAGACCGAGCAGCGCGTGCAGCGCGTCGCAATTGCACCTGGCGCTCGGCGGCGACTTCGTCGGGCCGGGCAGCTGGCTCGCCGGAGCACCGGCGCGCCCCGGCTTCCCCGGGGCGCCGCGAGCGAGGTCAGTCGGCGGCGGGCGCCACGCAGGCGGCGCCGCCGCAGCGTCCGGATTGGCCGCGACCCAGGCCATGAAGATCTGATAGCCGAGCGCCAGCACCACGGCGCCGACGAACATTCCGAGGATGCCGGCGCTCGCCAGGCCGCCGAGCGCGCCGAGCAGCCACGACCGGCATCGGCGCATCGACACCCGGCCCAGCATCAACGGCTTGAGGACGTTGTCGGCCAGGCCTGCAGTCGCGAGCAGCACGGTGTACATCACTGCCGCTCCGGTGCCGTAGACGCCGCTGACCCAGATGTAGACGATCGCCGGCAGCGTCACCAGCAGCGCCGGGACCTGGACGATGCCGAGCACCAGCTGGATCATCGCCAGCACGCCCGCGTACGGCACGCCGGCGACCAGCAGGATGAGGCCGATCAGGCAGCGCCTGGATGAAGGCCACGCCGGGGACGCCGAGCGCCACCAGCGCGGATGGTCGCGGTCGACAGCTGCACGGACGTCTCGCCGCGATCGATGCCGACAATGCGATCGAAGATGTTGCGGCTGGCTCTGGCGCCCGCCTCGCCGGACGCCATGATGACCCCGGCGATGACGAACGACACCAGGAATGTGAGCACGCTCGCGCCGACGCTGGCGACCATCTCGACCGCCTTCTTGGACAGATCGCCGATCTCGGGCTGCATGCCCTGGAGCACGGCCGGCAGATCCGAATGCGCCTGCGTCCACAACGCGAACACCTTCTTGCCGGACAACCGGCCACTCGGCAACGCTCGCCGGCGGCGCGGGGACATGCAGGGTGTTGTCGCGCACCCCGGCGACCAGCTGGTGCGCCGAATCGCCCAGCGAAGCCAGCAACAGCGCCGTCGGCGCGACGATCAGCACCAGGCCCGCCAGCACCAGCAGCGTCGCCGACAGGCCCTGCCTGCCGCGCAGGCGGCCCGCCAGCATCTGATGCGCGGGATACAGCGTGACCGCCAGGATCAACGCCCACGCCATCAGCGACAGGAAGGGCGAGAACACCTGGTAGCACAGCACCACCAGCGCGATCACGAGAGTGAAGCGGATGAAAACGTCGAGCAGCCGGCGGGACAATCGCTCCTCGAGGGCGAGATTGGGTTGATCGGGCGCGTTCATAGGCTTTGCTCCTTGTTGTTCGAGGCGCCACATCTCCCCAAGATGGCCTCTCAGAGCGTGAGGTTACCTCCATCCCGAGGCGCGGAGCAGCGACGATATGATGTAGCTCGTCGCATGGACGGGGCGCCGCCAGAAGGCGTCGGGCAGGCTGAAACCACCTCTCCCGCAAGACCAGTTCCCGGCCGCCACCGGGGTGCGGCGGCTGGTCAACGCCTGGGGCTATTCGCTCGCCGGCCTGCGCCATGCAGTGCAGCGCGAGACGGCGATCCAGCAGGAGCTGCTCGCGTGCGCGGTGCTCATCCCCGTGGCGGCGCTGTTGCCGGTTGCCGGTGCTCGAGCGGCTGCTGCTGGTGCTGTCGATGCTGCTCGTCGTCGTGGTCGAGTTCCTGAACTCGGCGATCGAGGCGGCGATCGACCGGATCTCGCTCGAACGCCATCCGCTCTCCGGGACAGGCGAGAGGACCTCGGAAGCGCTGCGGTCGCGACCGCGCTGGCTCATGTCGTGGCGGCGTGCTGGCTGGTCATCGCCGGCCCGGTCGTCGTGCGCTGGCTCAACCAGGCCTAGACGCGAGCGGACGCCGCCTCAGGCCACGCGGCGGCGTGCCGCGACCGCCGCGGCGAGCGTGCGCAGCACCGGCACGGTCTCGGCGAAGCCGATGCAGGCGTCGGTGATCGGAGACGCCGTGGCGTCGAGCGGCACGCCGGGCACCAGGTCCTGCCGCCCGGCCTCGAGGTGGCTCTCGATCATCAGCGCCGAAGATGCGCCGCTCGCCCGCGGCGATCCGCTGCGCCAGCTCGCTGCGCGATCTCGATCTGGCGCTCGTGGCGCTTGCCGCTGTTGCCGTGCGAGACGTCGATCATCACCTGCTCGCGCAGGCCCGCGGCGCGCAGCACGGCGCAGCTCGCGGCGACGCTGCGCGTCGTCGTAGTTGGGCGCCTTGCCGCCGCGCAGGATGACGTGGCAATCGTCGTTGCCGCGCGTCTCGAAGATCGCCGCCACGCCCATCTTGGTCATGCCCATGAAGGCATGCGGCGCGCGCGCGGCGAGGATCGCGTCGGCGGCGACCTGGATGCTGCCGTCGGTGCCGTTCTTGAAGCCGACCGGGCAGCTCAGCCCGGAGGCGAGCTGGCGATGGCTCTGGCTCTCGGTCGTGCGCGCGCCGATCGCGCCCCAGGCGATCGAGCTCGGCGATGAACTGCGGGCTGAGCAGGTCGAGGAACTCGGTGCCGGTCGGCACGCCGAGCGTCGTCAGCTCGAGCAGCAGCCGGCGCGCGCGCTCGAGCCCTTCGTTGATGGCGAAGCTGCCGTCGAGGTGCGGGTCGTTGATGTAGCCCTTCCAGCCGACGGTCGTGCGCGGCTTCTCGAAATAGGCGCGCATGACGACGAAGAGCTCGTCCGCGCAGCTCGTCCGCCACCGCCTTCAGGCGCTGCCCGTACTCGATCGCCTGGTCGTGGTCGTGGATCGAGCACGGGCCGACGACGACGATGCAGCCGGTCGTCGCGGCCGTGCAGGATCGCGGCGATCGCGGCCCGGCTGCCTTCGACCAGGGCGAGCGTGTCGTCGCTGCACCGGCACGCGCTCCTGCAGCAGCGCCGGCGTGATCAGCGGCCGGACGGCGCCGATGCGGACGTCGTCGATCCGGGTCGTGTCGAGCGTGCTGTCGCGCGAGCCGACCTCGCGGTCGTGCAGGGGATCGTCGAGGGCTTGGGGCATCGTCAGACAGAGTTGGCAGCAGCGATGGCGCGATTGTCCGCCGCCGGCAATACTCGGTTCTCATGAAGCGAGTCGAGCTGCCGTCAGGAGAGAGCGTGCCCGCGCTCGGCCAGGGCACCTGGAACATCGGCGACGATCCGGCGCGGCGCTACGAGGAGATCGCCGCGCTGCAGCCGCGGCATCGACCTCGGCCTGACGCTGATCGACACCGCCGAGATGTACGGCGACGGCCGCTCCGAGGCGCTGGTCGGCGAGGCGATCGCCGGCCGGCGCGACGAGGTCTTCCTCGTCACCAAGGTCTATCCGCACCAACGCGTCGCGGCGGGCGATGCCGGCCGCGCTGCAACGCACAGCCTGCAGCCGCCTGCGGCGTCGAGATGATCGATCTCTACCTGCTGCACTGGCCGGGCGAGGTGCCGCTCGGCGAAACCGTGCAGGCCTTCGAGGCGCTGCAGCGCGAGGGCAAGATCCGCCAGTGGGGCGTGAGCAACCTCGACCTGGAGCATGATGCAGTCGCTGCATGCGATCGCCGGCGGCGCCGCGGCGCAGACCGACCAGGTGCTCTACCACCTCGGCGAGCGCGGCATCGAATGGGATCTTCTGCCGCGGCTGCGCCGAGCACCGCATCCCGGTGATGGCTTACTCGCCGTTCGAGCAGGGCAGGCTGCTGCGCAGCGCGCGCTGCTCGATTTCGCGCAGCGGCAGGCGATGACGCCGGCCCAGGTCGCGATCGCCTGGCTGCTGGCGCAGGACGGCGTGATCGCGATCCCCAAGGCGGGCAACCGGGCAAGCGTGCGCGAGAACGCCGCCGCCCTCGCGCACCCGCTCACAGCGGACGCAGCTGCAGGAGCTCGACCGCCTGTTTCCGCCGCCGAAGGCTCGAGCCGGCTGGCGATGATCTGAAGCGCCGCGGCCTGGCGTCTTAGTTCTCCGGACGATCGTCGAATCTTCCGCCGAGCACCGTGAGCTGCAGGGGGCGCCGATCGCGCCGCGACGTTCGTCGCGGCGGGCGCTCGTCCCGGCAGCGCCCTGATCGTCAGGTCGCGAGCCGGGCGTCACGGCGGCAGCGCCCGAAGGAGTCGCGGACACGGCTGCCGGCCAGCGCCGGATCGGCCGGTCGGACACGAAGCGGACCGGCGCAGAGCAGCGCCGGGTGCAGCTGGCGGCGAAGTTGGCGACGCCGCCGAAGACTGCCTGCCATGCCTCGAGCGGCGAGTCGGCCTTCACTGTCCTGGTGATGCGCACCGACATTGCCGGCCAGGACATCTTCGCCGCGCACCGTTGCGCCGGTCGCGCGGACCAGCATCGCCAAGGCGGGAGCCACAGGGCTGTCGAATGCAGCTCGATCACGTAACGACCGTGCTCACGAGTGATGCTGCTCGGCGGCAACTCGGGTTCCACCGCGACGACCTCGGTCGGCGGCTGTGGCTCGGGCACTGTCTTCACCGAGGACGACAAGGGCGCGCCGACGAACCACCGGACTCTCGACCATGGCCGGGCTCGATGCCGGCCAGCCGATCGAGCACGACATAGAGCAGCGCAAGGGCCAGCGATTCGAGCACGATCAGCAGTGCGAGCGAGGCGCCACGGCGTGCGCGCCCGGCGGCGGCACGAAGTCTTCGCCGACGCGCTCCGCGACCGGCTCTCCAGGCCGGCGGCGGTGACTGGGATAGTCGAGGACGTATTCCCTTCATTGCCGCCACGTCAGGGCACCGCGACATGCGAGACCGAGCGCCTCGCCGGGGAGTAGATGTCATTGATGTTCCAGTGGCCCGCCGTCGGCACGCGGCTCGTTGAGCATCGCCACGTCGATCACGAACGGCTTGCCCGACGCGACCGCGCGGCTCAGGACCGACTTGAACTCGTCGGCCGACTTGATCTGCACGCCCTCGGCGCCGTAGGCGCGCGCGACCGCGGCGAAGTCGGGCGAATAAGGCTCGCCGTCCTTCTGGAAGACGCAGCCGATCGTCGTGCCGTAGTGCGCCATCTGCAGGCCGGCGATGGTTCCGTAGGCGAAGTTGTTCATGATCACCCAGATCACGGGGACATTCTGCTCGACCGCGGTCGCCAGCACCGAGGGATTCTGGCCGAAGCCGCCGTCGCCGACCGAGCGCGAGCACGACCTCGCTCCGGGCAGCGCCAGCTTCGCGCCGATGGCGGCGGCGAGCGCCGAAGCCCATGGTCGCGAACCCGCCCGGGCGTGAGGATGCTGCCCGGCGTGTAGATCGGAAACTGCTGGCCGACGCCGTTCTTGTTCCAGCCGACGTCGGTGGTGATGATGGCGTCGCGCGGCAGGACCTCGCGCACCGCGGCGAGGATGCGCTCGGGGCGCATCGGGAAGCTGTCGCTCTTCACGTGCTTGCGGTTGCCGGCGACGAAGTCTGGTGCGATAGCTCTCGATCTCGGCGACCAGCTTGTCGTTGCGTGCGCGCGCCGGCACCAGCTTGCTGCGCGACTCGGTTGAGGACGACGAGCGCCTCCTTGAGGTCGGTGACGACGCCGATCTCGACCGGGAAGTTGCGGCCGATCTCGTTCGGATCGATGTCGATGTGGATCAGCTTCGATCGGCGGCATGCTGAACGTGAACTCGGCCTCCCACGAGCTGCAGTCGGCTTCGGCGAAGCGCGTGCCGAGGCCGAGGATCCAGTCGGCGGCGAGGCACTTGTCGTTGACGAACTTCGGTTCCCCAGAAGCCGGTCATGCCGAGCGTCAGCGGATGGTCGTCGGGCAGCGCGCCCTTGCCCATCAGCGTGTGCGCGACCGGGATCGCCAGGTGGCTCGGCGAGCTCGCGCAACTCCTCGGCCGCGTCGGCGAGCAGCGACTGCCGCCGCCGGCGTAGATCAGCGGCGACTTGCGCCTCGAGCAGCGGCGCGGACGATCTTCTCGCCGGTCGGCTCGTCCATCGACGGCTTGTGCAGCGCACGTGGTGTGGTTGGCGAGGCGCGCGAACAGCGAGGTCTCGACTTCCATCGAGAAGATGTCCATCGGCACCGACGACCAGCACCGGCCCCGGCCGGCCGCTCTCGGCGAGCTGGAATGCCTTGTCGATGATCTCGGGGAACAGGTCCGGCCGCTCGACCCGCCAGACGCGCTTGACGAACGGCCGGTAGATCTCCGACTGCGAGGCGTCGGCGTGCAGGTTGACTTCCTGGTGCGGGTGCTTGCCGTAGTAGTGGCTCGGGATGTCGCCGGCGATCACGACCATCGGGATCGAGTCGAGCGCGGCGTTGGCGACGCCGGTCGACGCGTTGGTCAGGCCGGGGCCGAGGTGCGACAGCACGACCGCGGTCGTGTGCTTGGCGCGCGCGTAGCCGTCGGCGATGTGCGCCGCGATCTGCTCGTGGCGCGTGTTGACGAACTTGATCGTCGAGCTCTTCGCAGCGCGGCGAGCACCGCGATGTTGGTGTGGCCGCAAAGACCGAACAGGTATTCGACGCCGCGACCTTCGAGGTACTTGACGAGCTGGTGCGAGATGAGCTGCTTCATGGGGTCTGGCCTCACTGGGGATCGAGGGACCGTGGCGGGGCCCCGTGTAGCGATAGGAATGTCGGGCGACATCGGCCCCTTGATCCGTCCGCCCTGCCCGATCTGCTCCCAGGCGTGGGCGAGGATGCCGACCGAGCGTGAGCAGGATGAAGATGCCGCGGCCGAGCGCCGGCGCGAAGCCGAGCTCGGAGTAGAGCACCGCCGTCGCGCCGTCGATGTTCATCGGGATCGGTGAACGCTTCTGCGCCTCGAGCAAGCGCTCGACCGTCTTGGCATGGCGCGCGAAGCGGCCGGCGACGACGCCGCCCTGTCTCGGCCTCGGCGACCAGCTGCAGCAGCCGGACCGCGCGCGCGAGTCGACGCCGTGCCAGCGATGACCGAAGCCGGGAACGATCTTGCCGTGCTCGGACTGGTAGCGCTCGAGCACCGCGGCGACGCGTCGTCGCTCGCTCGGCGTCGCACTGGCCGGCGGCGGCGTCGATCGCGGCGAGCAGCTCCATGCACTGCTGACCGGCACCGCCGTGGATGTCGTCGAGCGCGTTGATCGCCGAGGCCATCGCGCCGTTGAGCGGCAGGCCGCAGGTGACGGCCATCCGCGCGATCGCGATCGACAGGCGCGTGCGGCCCGTGGTCGACCGCCGCCACCAGCGCGGCCTCGAGCAGCCGGGCCTGGTCCGGCGTCAGGATCTCGCCGCGAAGCATGAGCCAGACCATCTCGCGCAAAGCCGAGCCTGCCGATCAGCTCCTGGATCGGGTAGCCGCGAATCGCGATCTTGCCGGGCTCGATGTCGATGATGCGGTCGACCACCATTCGCTCGCGCCGGCAGGCCTTTCCTCGGCGCTCTTCGGGCTCGCGTTCTTCGCGCTCATACCGACGCCCTTCGCGCGCAGCTGCTCGATCTCGCCGGCGCTGAAGCCGACGTCGCGCGAGCACTTCGTCGGTGTGCGCGCCGAGGACCGGCGGCGGCGAGCCGACGTCGGGGTCGCCGTCGGACAGGCGGAAGCCGGTGCGGGCGATCGTCAACGGCCGGTCGATGCCGGGAACGTCGTCGAACGTCTTCAGGCAGGCCGCGCTGCGCCACCTGCGGCAACGCCAGCGCCTGCGGCACCGAGAGCACGCAACCGGCCGGGACGCCGATCTTGTTGAACACCGATTGCCACTCGGCGCAGGTTGCGCGTCTGGAGCGACTTTTCGAGCTCGCGCGTCAGCTCGCCCGATGCTGCCTTGCGGTCCTCGCGCAAGGCAAAGCGCGGGTCGCGCGCCAGGTCTTCGCGGCCGAGGACGTGCACCAGCGCCTCGAACTGCTCCTGCTTGTTGGCGGCGATGTTGATCAGAGCCGTCCTGGGCCCGGAACGCGCCCGACGGCGCCGCGGTGAAGTTGTCGTTGCCCGTGCGGCACGCGGCTCGACCTCGGCGATCAGGTAGTTGGAGATGACCCAGCCCATCGCCGTCGAGCGCCGAGTCGAGCATCGACACGTCGATGAACGCTCCTTCGCCCGGGCGTCTGCGCCGCACCAACGCGCTGGCGATCGCGAATGCGGCGGTCATCCCGGCCGAGCGTATCGGCGACGGGATAGCCGCTGCGCAGCGGCGCGCTGTCGCTGCGTCGCCGGTGACGCTCATCATTCCCGACAGGCCCTGGATGATCTGGTCGTAGGCCGGCGCCGTCCTTCATCGGACCGTCCTGGCCGAAGCCCCGAGATCGCGCAATAGACGAGCGTCGGGTTGATGCTGGCGCAGCTCGCTCGTAGCCGACGCCGAGCCGATCCATGACGCCGGGCCGGAAGTTCTCGACCAGCACGTCGGCCGACGCGACGAGCCGCTGCGAGGACATCCTGCCGCCTCGGCTTCTTGAGGTTCAGGGTGACCGACTTCTTGCCCGCGTTCTGGGCCAGGAACGACGCGCCCATGTGGCTGGCCGTTGAGCGCCGCGTCGGCGCCGAGCTGGCGCGCCGAGATCGCCGCCGCTCGGGCACCTCGATCTTGATCACGTCGGCGCCGAGCAGCGCCAGCTGATAGGCGCAGAACGGACCGGCCAGGACGTTGGTCAGGTCCGAGGACGCGAACTCCCGCCAGCGCTTGGCTCATCGACGCGTTCTCTGCGCGCTCAGGCTGCCGCTCAGCGCGCGGATGAACGGGTTCGGCACGTCGAGGTCGGCGGAGATCCAGACGCACTTGGTGTGCAGGATACTCCTTGATCGTCTCCGCGCCGGACTCGCGACCGATGCCCGAGTTCCTTGTAGCCGCCGAATGGCGACGTGAAGCTGGTCGCGCGATAGTTGTTGACCCAGACCGTTCCCGCCTGGAGCTTGTCGGCCATCAGCATCGCGCGGCGCAGGATCTCGCGTCCACACCGCCGCGGCGAGGCCGTAGGCGACGTCGTTGCCGATCGCGATCGCGTCGGCTTCGTCGTCGAACGGAATCACCGCCGAGCACCGGGCCGAACACTTCCTCCTGCGCGATGCGCATGCTGTTGCGTCGACGTCGGTGAAGATCGTCGGCTCGACGAACATGCCGGCGCCCAGATCCGGGCCGGCTGCTTGCCGCCGAGCACGCAGACGCGCGCCTTCGGCCTTGGCGATCTCGATGTAGTCGAGGATCTTCTCGAACTGCGGCCGCGTCGCGATCGGCCCGATCTGCGGTGTCGGCTAGCGGCCGGATCGCCGAGCTTCGACGTCGCGCATGAAGGCGATCAGCTTGTCGACGAAGCTGGTCGTGGATCGCTCGCTGCAGCGAGCAGCCGCGAGCCGGCCTGGCAGCTCTGGCCCGACGCCGCGAAGATGCCCGACACGACGCCCTTGACGGCCTGGTCGAGATCGGCGTCGTCGAAGACGATGTTGGGCGACTTGCCGCCGAGCTCCAGCGTGACGGTCTTGAAGTGCCGCGCGGCGAGCTCGATAGATCTTGCGCCCGGCGCGCGTCGCCGCCGGTGAAGCCGATGTGCGCGACCGCGGGATGCGTGACCAGCGCCTCGCCGACCTCGGGCCCGAGGCCGGTGACGACGTTGACGACACCCTTCGGGAAGCCCGCCTCGGCGAACAGCGTGCGCCAATTCGAGCATCGACGCCGACGTGAACTCCGGACGGCTTGATGACCGCCGTGCAACCGGCGGCCGAGCGCCGGCGCAAGCTTCCAGCTCGTCAGCGTGCAGCGGCGAGTTCCAGGGCGTGATGATGGCGATGACGCCCTTCGGCTCGTAGCGCGTGTAGGCGAAGACGCCCTTCTTGTCGCGTCGGGATGACCGCGCTCTGGACCTTGTCGGCGAGGCCGCCGTAGTAGCTGGAAGTAGTCGCCCATGTAGCGGACCTGGGCGCACGACCTCGCGACAGAGCTTGCCGTTGTCGCGCTGCTCGATCTCGGCCAGCCGGTCGACGTTGGCGATCACCAGGTCGCCGAGCCGCCAGACAACCGGCCGCGCTCCGATGGCGTCAGCGCCGGCCAGGCGCCGGAGACGAAAGCGCGCTGCGCCGCCTCGACCGCGGCCTCGGCGTCGGCGCGATTGCCTGCGCGCGATCGAGTCCCAGGCCTTCCCGGTGTACGGGTTTTCGGTCGCGAGGTACTCGCCGCCTGCCGGCGCGACGCGAGCCCTGTCGATGTAGTGGTCGTACCTGACCAACGATTCAGTGCTCTTCATGCAATGTTCTGGCAATGGTCAACGGCGGATCCCTGCGGCAGTCGTTACCGTTCCGCCCAGCATAACTTGATTCTAATTTCACCGACCTCGATGAGGACTAGGTAGAGGTCCTGGGTAGCGCTGCACGGCGTCAGATAGGCTACCCTTCGCCATGGACAAGCGTTCTGCAGAGCGGCTCGATGAGTGACGAAGGCGGCGTTGCGGCGGTCGATCGCGCGCTCTCGATCCTCGACGCCCTTACCGGCGACAAGGTCACCCTGGCCGGAGCTGGTCGAAGCGGACCGACTCTCTGCAAGAGCACGGTGCTGCGCCTGCTGAAGTCGCTCGAGAAGTTCGGCCAGCGTCCCTGCGCAGCGCTGACGGCTCGTACCGGCTCGGCTCCCAAGGTGCTCCACCTGGGGTTGCTCTACCAGCGCCACTTCAAGACCTCCGAGATCGTGCCGCCGGTGCTCCGCAGCGTCCCAGCGCCGAGGTCCACGAAGGCGCGTCGTTCTATGTCTGCGAGGAAGACTGCGGTCTGCCTCGCACCGGCATCGAGGCGAGCCGCGCCGTGCGCGCACTCGATCCACATCGGCGATCGCGCTGCCGCTGACGGTGGGTGCGGCCGGTCACGTGCTGCGCGCCTTCACTAACGGCCGCGGCGAGCGCTTCGAGGAGATTCGCCGCCGGATGTACGCCGCCTCGTTCGGCGAACGCGACTCTGAGACCGCCGCGATCGCCGCGCCGGATGCCTCGGCGGGCAACACGCTCGTGGGCGCGCTCAGCGTCTCCGGGCCGCGCTATCGGATCGAGGCTGCCGGCGAGGCCTCGGATCGTGCCGATCCTGTTCAGTACGCCAAGAGCTGACGCGCACCTTCGGCGGATCGGTCGACGACCCGACGCTGGCCGGATGGAATCGGTTCCGCGCGGTCGCCAAGGGCAGCGCGAAGACAAAGGCCGCCGAGGCGATTCGCCGCGCCTGAGGCCGAGGGCAGTCCTCGCTGACAAGGCGAGCAGCGGGATCGCCCGCGACCGGGAAATCCATCGTGTGGTGCCGATGCGCACAGCCCCGATCGACTGGCGCTCGCCTGCGCTGCGCGGCGAAAACATCCACTCCTCCACGCAACCCGATTGACATCGCGTTCGCCGCTGCCGTAGTATTTGAAACGGCGTTCTGCTGGATAGAACCGTTGGCCGATCCGGCCTTGTTGGCGTCGAACGAACGGAGACAACATGAAACTGAAGACTCTCGCGGCCGCATTGCTGTCCGCTGGCGTGATCGCGATTCCGGCTGCTTCTCATGCAGCCACGGCGGCCGATCTGGCCAGCTGCTGCACCCCGGGCGACAAAGACTTCCTGAAGGTCGGCGGCAACCTCGGCAACCAGAACTACTCGTCGCTGAAACAGGTCACGCGCAGCAATGTGAAGACACTCGGCGGCCTGTGGCTCACCCACGTCAACGGCGGCGTTGGCGATGACAACCAGAGCACGCCGATCGTCGTCGACGGCGTGATCTACGTCGAGTCGAGCGGCAACGTGATCGCGATCGACGGCAAGACCGGTGCGACCTAACGTGGGAAGACACCGGCGGCAGGCGGCACGCGGCGCGGTGCGGCGGTCGCGAACGACCTCGGCCTCGTCTACACGCTCGGCACCGGCAATGCGCTCGTCGCGCTCGACATCAACACCGGTGTCGAGAAGTGGCGCAAGAGCTACACCGGTGTCGGCAACGTCGCGAAGGTCGCGCTGGTCTATCACGACAAGCGCCTGTACATCGGAACGAACGACGGGACCACGGGTTCCGGCCTGATGGTCGACGCGACCGATGGCACGCTGCCGAACAATTTCTGGGCGTGCCGCAGAAGCCGGGCGACCTCGGCGACGACACCTGGGGCGGGTTGCCGGTGGCCAACCGCAGCGGCGCTACGCCGTGGCTGCACCCGGCGGTCGATCCCGAGACGAACACGATCTTCTGGGTCTTCGGCAACAACCGCAGCGGCTCTTCGCAGAACGGCTCGACGCGGCCGGGCATCAACCTGTTCGCGTCGTCGGTGGTCGCGCTCGACCTGAAGACGGGCGTCTACAAGTGGCACTTCCAGACGGTTCACCACGACCACTGGGACATGGAGAACATGGGCGTCGTGCTCGCCGACGTGCCCATCAACGGCCAGATGCGCTAAGCTCGTGCTCGTCACCGGCAAGACGGGCCAGGCCTTTGTTCTCGACCGCCTGGACGGCTCGGCGCCGCTCGGCATCGACGAGGTGCCGCGTTCCGACCGACACGCGCCAGAGCCGCGTGGCCGACCCAGCCGCGCCCGCGCCAGGGCGCGTGGACCGAGAGCTGCCCGGCGACCGAGCCGCTCGGCGGCCCGGTGCCCGGCGAGCCCGAACCGCGCAGTGCCCAACTACCCGCTCGGCTGCCTCTACGCGCCGCACTGGGACGGCGCGCCGGTGCTGAGCTTCCCGGCCACGGCGGCGGCGCCGACTGGAGCCAGCTGTCGTTCAGCCAGAGCACCAAGCTGGTGTACACCGGTATGGGCTACGTCGGCGCGTCGCACTCGCTGAACGAAGGCAGCAACGGCCTGCGGCCTCCGGGCGAGTACATGACCGGCGCCGTCGTCGCGATCGACCCATCGACGAACCTGGTGCGCTGGAAGAGGCCGATGCCGTATTCAGCTGGCCCACGGCAACGGCATCCTGACGACCGCGAGCGACCTGCTGTTCATCGGCCAGCCCGACGGCAATCTGATCGCGATGGACGCGACCAGCGGCCGCGAGCTGTGGCGCTTCCAGACCGGTGCCGCGATCAGCAGCGAGCCCGATCACGCTACGAGATCGACGGCCAGCAATACACGTCGCGATCCTGGCGCAAGGCACTGGCATCCCGTACGGCACCACTCGCCGCCACCGGCGTGCCGTTGGGCGACAACCTGATCGCGTTCAAGCTTGGCGCGACGCAGGTTCCGCAGCAGCCGACGCCGAAGCCGCCCGCGCTGCGTCGTCCGGTCTCGGGCAACCCCGTCACCGGTGCGAGCGTGAGCAACACCGTGCTGCTCGGCAAATCTTCGGCAACCGCCGCAGAGCAGTCGATCAACAGCGGTTCGACGAACGGCATGTTCCCGACGCACATGCAGGTCCCGGTCGGCACCACGGTGACGTTCACGAATCCCGGCAGCAACGCCAACACTCACTGCGCAACCCAGTTCTTCGAGGGGCTGTTCAACTTCTCGCTGGCCCGGGTCAATCGGCGACCTACACCTTCACGAAGCGCGGGTGAGTATTTCTTCAACGACTGCCAGAACCCGCGCTCGACCGGAAAGATCGAGGTCCAGTAGTTGCCCGGGCGCCCAGGCCCTGAGCTTCTTCTCGATCTGCCATGAAAAAGCCGGCGCGGTGCGCGGCTTTTTCTCGTCTGGCGCCGGTCGGCGGCTCAGGGCACGGCGACTCCGAGGCGGCGCACCGTACCGGCCGCGTCGAGCAGCCATAGCACGCTCCTGTGCCGCCGGCATCGCGCGCCGCGAACGCAACCGCGTCGCCGAACGCCGTGAACCCGCTCGGATAGGCCAGCCCAATGGGGTCGAATGCCGCACCGATGCGCTCGGTGCCCGCCGCTGTTCCATCGGTGCGCCAAGGCTGCTGCTGTCGATCGCCGTCGACGCGCCGAGAAATAGAGGCGATCGCCGATGGGCGTGAAGGCGGTTGGGCAACGAGCCTTCGGGACCCGCGCAGCAACTTGCCGGACCATCGCGGTGGCGCCGTCGCGCGCGTTGCTGCGCCACAGCTCCCGGCCGTCGCTGCCGTTCGTCGCAGAAGTAGACCGAGCTGCCGATCGACGCTGCCAGGTGAGGCCACGCCGGAGCCGCCCGGCCCGGCCGGATGTCCGCCACGAGCTTCGTGTCCTGCTCGGTGCCGTTGCTCCTCCAGAGCTCGGTGCCGTGCACGCCGTCGTCGGCGGCGAAGAAGTACCACGCGCGCCGGCCGCGACCAGATAGGTGGGCCGCGAGCCGTCGAAGCCGGGACGGATGTCTTTCACGAGCACGGTGCCGTCGGCCGTGCCGTCGCTCTTCCACAGCTCGATGCCGTGGCGGCCGTCGTGCGCAACGAAGAAGAGCGTGCTGCCGACCGCGGTGAAGCTCGGGCCACGCCCGAGTCCTCGGGGCCGGGCCGGATGTCGCGCACCAGGCGCGGCGCTGCACCGGCGCGGTCTATCGCCCACCAGCCCTGGCCGTGCTTCGGGATCGGTCGCAGTGAAGTAGAGGCGCGCGCCGGCGACCGTGAACTGGCGCGGATTGCCGAGCGCCGCCGCGCCCGCGACCGGCTGCGGGTCGAGGCGCGGTCGCCGCGTGTCGACCAGAGCCGCGGCGCCGCGGTGCCGCGCCGCGCCGAGAAGTAGAGCTGGGCCATCGAACACCGTCATTCCGGCGGGGTCGAGTCGCCGGCGCGCCGGGCTCTGATGTCGAGCACCTGGCGCGTGCCGGCGGCGGTGCCGTCGGTGGCCCAGAGTCTCAAACCCGCTCAGGCCGTCGTTCATCGCGAAGTACACCGAGTCGTTGAAGCGCACCAGGCCGCTCGGGAACGCGCCGCGAAAGCCGGGGCTGACGGCACCTGAGCCGCTCGACCGCGCCGGTCGTCTTCGAGACGCTGAAGAGCGCCTGGCTGATCGACGGGTGGTACGCGACGAAGAGCAGGCGATCGCCGAGCGGCGTCAGCTGCGCGCGGATCGGCGAGGTCGGCCGTGATCGACGCGCCGAGTCGACGATGGTGGGCGAGGTCGACGATGACGTGGGCGAGCGCCTGCTCCGCGGCGGTGACCGAGGGCGCGATCGACGCGATCACACGCCGTCCAGACGTGCGGCGCGCAGCAACTTCCATGACACCCGGGCGTACCCGGAGGCGAAGCGGCCGCGTTAATGTCTGATCTGTCTCCTGGTCTTCAATCACGGCCGGGCGGCAGGGTCAGCGCTTGACGCCGCCCTTGCCTCTTGGCCTTCGCCGGCGCGCCGCGCCGCGCCTTCGCCTCTTCCTTGACTCTCTTTCACGAGGCCGATGAGGGCGTCCAGGCTGGCGTGGTGTAGGAGCGCCAGCCGAGCCCTGATGGTCAGCCTTGACCGCCGGCAAGAGATGATCGAATGATCGCGCCAACGGCTGCGCGTGGCGATGTTGGTCATGTGTGGGATCTCGAGCACCGGGAAAGGCACCGCCTTGATCGCGCCGTGAGCGCGCGACGCTGCGCTGCGTCAGGCGCGGCAGGGATTGAGTAGCGCGCCGTCGAGCGTATCGACCTCCTCTTCGTGCAGCTTTGTCGACCAGCACGCCTTCGTGGTTCGACCGCAGCGTCTCGAGCGCGACGCCGCGCTCGTCGGCGAGGTACGATGCAGCCGCTCGTTGATTTCCGCCAGGGTCGTCGTCCTCGCAGATGTGCGGCCTCGCGGCGGCCGAACAGATTGAAGGCGTGGAACCACGCAGGACGAGGAATCTCATGGCTGAGGTGGCGGTTACGACCCCCGCGAACAGGGGGATGAAAGCGTCTCGTAGGCCTCGTGAGCGTCCGCTAGGTGCACTATCAGGGCTCGCCCTAGTTTGACACTATTCTCGCCGACCCGTACCTATTTCCGCAACGGCGTTCTGTGGGAATAGAAGCTAAGCGCGCTCGTGCGAGGCGGGACGCGCGCAGGGGCCGAAAACCCGATTCAACATGGAGAGAGCAATGCATACCTATTCGCCCCTATCGGCTTGCGCCCCGAGCCGAGGGCGCCGGCCTCGGAGTCGCAGGTGCGACGCTCAGCCGACTGTCGCCGTGGCGTTGGCCTGCGCGCTGGTGCCCGCCATGGCCGGAGACCGCGACGCGTGAAGATCGACGTCGTTCACCGTCAGCGCGGTCAGAGTTTTCCGGCAACTTCGCCTTTTGCGGATGGACCCGTTCCAGAGCTACAACCTCCAGCGCGCTCGGAAGCGGGCGCAGGCCGACCCAGACTTCCGCGCCGACAACTGGAATCTCGGCCTGAACCACCGTCGCGCAAACCGCGAACACGCAAGGCCACCGGCAACACCGTGAACTTCACCGACGCGGCGACGCAGTTGACGACGGCGGGCTTCAACTTGTCGGCCCAGGCCACCGCGGCCATGCTTCTTCCGCCCGCGCCGCCGAACTACGCCAACGCGAGCGCCGCCTCCAGGCGGGCACCTCGATGCTGTTCGACGAGACCGGCGCCCGCAAACCGGCGGCACGGGATCACGTTCGACCTGTTCTACGACATGAGCGTCTCGACGCCGGGCAGCTACGGCGAGCGACCTGTTCGCAGACCGTGCTGAACTTGGTGCGGTCCAGCGACGCCGACCCCGACAAGAGCTTCGCCGACGGGCTGCTGTCGAACAACCTGACCGGCGGCGCTTGGCGCGATCGCGTCCGGCCAACTTCTAGCTGGACGTACACGCTGGCTGCGGACCAGGCGGCGTTCTACACCGCTCTCGGCAGCGCGCATCGCGAGCGCCGAACTTGCAGGTCGCCGCGGTTCCGGAGCCGGAGACCTATGCGCTGATGCTTCGGGCTGGCCGGCATCGGCGCCGTAGCGCGCCGCCGCCGCAGCGAAGCAGAGACTGACACCGCAGCCGCCTGACGCTGCATCTGCCGGATTCGTCCGGCATTCCAAAGACGCCCCGCTCTCGCGGGGCGTTTTCATTGGCGGGTGTGAAGGCAGCGCGGTCGACCGAACGCCAGCCGTCGAAGGCGTCGCAGCGTGCCGCCGCAATGGAAGACGCCCGCGGGCTCTCGACCCGCGGGCGCTCCTTGTCAGCTCTGCAGCTGGGCTACTGGGCAGAAAGGCGTCAGACCCATCGCCGACTTGATGCCTTGCACGATCGAGCTTCTTGAACTCGGCCTGGCCTGGCGAGCCCGAACCGTCCGTGAAAGCTTGCACGTCGTGGCCCAGCGTCGTCAGCCAGGCGCGGCCGCCGTCGTAGTACTGGCACCAGGCGACCGGGTGGAAGCTGCCGTGGCCCGGGTGCTGGTCCGACAGCGTCGCAAGCGTCGTCTCGTCGACCGTCGCCAGGAACTTCACCTTGGTCGGATACGGCACCAGGTTGTACCACTCTGTCCTTGAACGGAATCGTCGGACGGCAGGCCGGCCGTGGACGAGTCGGCCGAGCCGACGATGTTGATCGTGCCGTTCTGGAACTGGTGCCGTGGTTGTAGTAGTTGGCGTTGCTCCAGCAAGCCCTCGTACCACGGCCAGTTGTACTCGGTGCCGAACGGCGTTGTGGATGGCCACGAAGCCGCCGCCGCCGCGGATGAACTGGCGCAGCATGACCTTGCGCGGCATCGAGGTAGGCGCTGGTCGTCGTGTCGACGGCGAGCAGTCGTGGTTCGATCGCACGTGACCGTGCGTCCACAGCGCGTCGCGGCTGTTGCTCGCATGAAGATCACGCGCCTGTAGCTGTTGCTGCCGATGCTGCCGAGCGCGGTGACGTCCTCCGGTGTAGTCGACCAGTGATGCCCTCGGCCGTCGAGCCAGGCCTTCAGCGCGGCCTGGGCGACGTTGTTCGCGTTCAGCGGCGGGTTCAGGCCGGCGGCCAGCGCGGTGCCGATGCTGGCGTGGCGCGGCCCGGCCGGTGCGGCTGTAGATCAGCACCCGGTTCTGCCGGCTGGCGCTCGGGATCCAGTTGCTGTAGCACTTGGGATCAGTGCCGCGGCAGACGTTGTATGTCGGATCCCAGCTCGAGGGCAGCGCGCCCGGGGGCAGGTTGCCGTTGGTCGGGTTGCCTGTCGCCCATGCGCCGGTGATCGCCGTGAGTGACATCACGCCGGCGGTCAGGCCCGCGTTGAATTCCGTTCAGCATTGTCTGTCCGTTCCGTTTCATGATTGACCTCTCCGAGGTGGTTCTGCTGTCGCTTTGATTCCCCGCTGCGGTTCGCTCTGGCGTCAGCGTTCTGTCTAAGCAGAACTGCGTTTTGTTTTGAGGGGACTGAGCGCGGTATAGGAATCAGCTTTCTGCCTGTCAATCGGGATCGACGATCAACCCCCGTGATCGAGTGATCGCAACCATCGCCTGAACGCAATGCGATGCGCGCTGGTCTTGGCGACTCAGGCGCGAACGGCGCGAGATCACTTGCCCGTTGAGTCACAGTCCGGTGCTGCAACACGGTCGCTGGCGAACGCAGTAGCGGTGGCGTGCCCAGGTGCGACACGCGTCGGCGCGCTACCGCTTGGTCACTCGGATCGTGCCGACGGACTGGATCGTGCCTCTCGAACACGTCACTTGCCGACGGATTCGAGCTCGATCGTCAGGTCGGCGCACTTCGGCGAAACCTGGACTCCCCAAACGGTGAAGTCGAGCGTTCCGGCCGTGCTCGCCTGTACCGTGATCGGCGGCTTCTTGCCGGCGCAGGCGCTGTGCGTCACCGGATTCCGGCCACCTGCGCCGATCCAGTCGCCGGCGAACTGGCGGATCACGAACTTCGCGGATTGCCGGCTGCCGTCAGCGGTCTGGATCGTCGCCAGCCAGTTGCCGTCGTGGGGCACGTCGGGCTCGGCCTGTCCCGCGGCAGCAGTGGCGAGCACGCTGGCGGCGACCGCCAGACAGATGGCGGGGTTTCATCGTGCTGGCGGTGCGAGGCAGTCAGCGCAAACGAGAGGGCTAGGCGGCACGGCGCCGCAAGAATCCGCGGCTCGCCGCTCAGTAGAACCAGTGCGCCGGAACCAGGACCAGCTGCGGGAACAGCACCATCGGCGAACATGAGGATGAACTGCGGCGATCATGAACGGGACGACGCCCTCGGTGACGGCGTCCATGCTGACCCTGCCGACGCCGGCGACGGTGTTGAGCACCACGCCCACCGGCGGCGTGATCAGGCCGATGGCGTTGTTGATCATGAACAGCACGCCGAAGTAGACCGGGTCGATGCTCGCCGCATTGACCAGCGGCATCAGCACCGGCGTGCAGGATCAGGATCGTCGGCGTCATGTCGAGCGCGGTGCCGACGATCATCACCAGCACCATGATCGCGATCATCAGCAGCGTCGGGTTGTCGAGCAGCGGCTGCAGCAGCGCGACGACCTGCCCCGGAATGTTCGCGACGGTGATCAGCCAGGCGCTGACGGCGGCCGCGGCGACCAGCAACATCACGACCGCGCGTGGTGCGCGCCGCGGCGGACGAAGACGCCGTAGAGCTGGTTCCAGCTTCAGCTCGCGGTAGACGACGGTCGAGACGAACAGGGCGTAGACCGCGGCGACGACCGCCGGCCTCGGTGGGCGTGAACACGCCCATCTTCAGGCCGACGATGATGATCACCGGCAGGCACGAGCGCCCAGGCCGGCGCTGCCGATGGCGGCGAGCACCTCGCTTGAACGGGCTTGCCGCGGCGGCGAGGCCGATGTCTTCGTTGCGCGCCAGCCACCACCAGGTGAACCAGATCGAGCGCGCGCGAGCATCAGCCCGGGCACGATGCCGGCGAAGAAGAGCTTCGAGATCGAGACGTTGGCGGCGACGCCGAAGATGACGAAGCCGATGCTCGGCGGCAGGATCGGCGCGATGATCCCGGCCGAGGCGATCAGGCCGGCCGAGCGCGCCTTGTCGTAGCCGGCGGCGACCATCATCGGCAGCAGCAGCGTCGTCAGCGCCGCGGCGTCGGCGACCGCCGAGCCCGACAGCGCCGCGAGCAGGCAGGCGGCGACGATGGCCACGTAGCCGAGGCCGCCCTTGACGTGGCCGACCAGCACCAGCGCCACGTTGACGATGCGGCGCGACAGGCCGCCGACGTTCATCAGCTCGCCGGCGAGCAGGAAGAACGGCACCGCGAGCAGCGGATAGCTGTTGGCGCCGTTGATCAGGTTCTGCGCCAGGATCTGCGGCGTCGAACATGCCCGAGCTGCCACATCAGCGCCGCGCCGCAGACGAGCAGGGCGAACGAGATCGGGATGCCGAGCGCCATCGCCGCGAGCAGCGAGCCGACGAAGACGAGGATCGTCATGCCTGCTCCTCGCGCACTTGATCACGCAGGTCGGCTTCGCTGGCGCGGCCGGTCAGCAGCTTGAACGAGGTCGGTCGAGCAGCGACCACCGCCGCCGAGACGCCGAAGACCAGGCCGACGCTGAATAGAACCAGGCCATCGAGGCGCCGCTCGACGGCGCCGGTGACGTCCCAGTTGATCTTGGTCTGCTCGAGCGCAGCCGCTGAAGAGCAGCCAGCAGATGACCAGCATCAGCGCGTAGGCCGAGGACCAGGCAAACCTTCTTGCCGATCGGGCCGAGGCTGGCCGACCAGCATGTCGGTGCCGAGGTGGCGCGTGCTCGCGCAGGCCGACGACCGCGCCCATGAAGGTCAGCCAGACGAACAGCCAGCGCGACAGCTCCTCGGAGACCGAGATGCCCGAGTTGAAGCCGTAGCGCAGGACGACGTTGCCGAACACCAGCACGACCATCACCAGCCAGGCAGGCGGCGATGAAGGACTCGAGGAGCCTTGCAGTAGCGCCGCGGAGGAGCGCGTCCACCGAAGCCGGTTGCCCGCGCCCGATGGTCGAGTGATCATGTGCGGGGTCGTCGCGATAACGGTGGCCCGGCGCTCAGCCCTTGTGGATGCGGGCGAGCTCGTCCGTGTAAAGCTTGGCGACCGCCGGGTCGTACGAGGCGATGAACTTGTCGGTGACCGCTCTTGGCGATCTGGCGCATGCGCGCCTGCTCGGCCGGCGCGACCTCGTTGTACTGCATGCCCTTGGCCTGCAGCTCGCCGACCGCCTTCTGCGCTGCGCGCGCGGCTCACCTGGCGCTGATAGCCGCGCGCCTCGTTGGCGGCGTCGTTCATGATCTTCTGCTCCGCCGGCGACAGCTTGTCCCAGAAGCGCTTGCTGACGAGCATGATGTTCGCCGCGTAGACGTGGTTGGTCGCGCTGACGAACTTCTGCACCTCGTAGAACTTGTTCGACAGGATCACGGCGAACGGGTTCTCCTGGCCGTCGACCGCCTTCGACTCGAGCGCGCCGTAGCAGCTCGGCGAAGGGCATCGGCACCGGGTTCGCCTTGAACGCCTTGAAGGTGTCGAGGAAGACCGGGTTCGGGATGACGCGGATCTTCAGGCCGTCCAGATCCTCGGGCTTGGCGATCGGCCGCTTGCTGTTGGTGACGTTGCGAAAGCCGAGGTCCCAGTAGCCGAGCGCGACCAGGCCCTTCTCCGGCAGCTTGGCGATCAGCGTCTGGCCGAGCGGGCCGTCGAGCAGCGCGTCGGCCTGCGCGAAGTTGCTGACCGCGAACGGAAAGTCGACCAGGCCGAACTCCTTGACGATGCCGGCCAGCGACGTCGTCGCCGGCGCCGACATCTCCTGCACGCCGCCCTGCAGCGCCGACTGCTGCTGCAGCTCGTTGCCCAGCGTCGACGACGGGTACTCCTGCACCTTCATCTTGCCGCCGCTCTTGGCCGCGACCAGCTCGCCGAAGCGCTTGACGCCGAAGCTGACCGGATGGTCGGCGTTGTTCAGGTGGCCGAAGCGGATCGTCCGCTCCTGCACGTCCTGGCCGAAGGCGGGAAGCGAGAAGCCCATCGGAAAGGCCGGAGAGGCCCGCGAGGGAAATGGCACGGCGGCGAGGATCCATCAACAGTTCTCCATCAGGCAGTTGACTGTACAGGATGCTGTCATGAGTAGAACGGCGTTCCATTATGGAATACGCGTAAAGCGACAGCGACCTCGGAACGGCCCGGTGTTCGGCTCGAGCCGGCCCCCTGTGGCAGACCGTGTCCGGGATGCAACGACACGTTCGCGCCGTCCCGCGCCGACGGCTCTCAGGTGCACACTGAAGGTGCTGGATCTCCACGCGCAGGAGGCGACATGGGCAATCACGTCTACAAGATGGTCGAGATCGTCGGCTCGTCGACGACCGGAACCGACGACGCCATCCGCAACGCCGTCGCGACGGCGGCCTCGACGCTGCGGCACCTCGACTGGTTCGAAGTCGTGCAGACGCGCGGCCACCTGCGTCGACGGCAAGGTCGCGCACTACCAGGTGCGACGCTCAAAGGTCGCGAACTTGCGGCTGGAGGCCGACACGGCCGGCAGCCTGGGGTCGCCGCGGGACGACCGACGTTCGCCGGGACAACGCTCGACGACCGGCGCTGCGCGCCCGCTGCGACGACCGCGTGCAGCCGCCACTCGCCCGGGACGCCCTTCAGCGTCATGCGCGCCGCGGTCGACGAAGGCGATCCCCGAGCCGGCGACCAGATCCTTGACCGTGCCTCTGATACCAGCACCTCGCCGGCGCCGGCCTGCGACGGCGACGCGGGCGCCGATGTGGACCGCGATGCCGCCGATCTTCGCGCCCATCATCTCGCACTCGCCGGTGTGCACGCCGGCGCGGACCTCGAGGCCGAGCGGCGCGACGCCGTCGCGCGATCGCCTCGGCGCAGCGGATCGCGCGCGCCGGGCCGTCGAAGGCGGCGAAGAAGCCGTCGCCCGCGGAGTCGACCTCGCGGCCGCGGAAGCGCTCGAGCTGCGCGCCGGGCGACGCCGTAGACGCGTCGAGCAGCTGCGTGCCAGCGCGCGTCGCCGAGCTGCGCGGCGCGCTCGGTCGAGCCGACGATGTCGGTGAACAGGATCGTCGCCAGGACGCGGTCGGCGGCGCCGCCGCGGCGCTCGCCGGTGAGGAACTCCTCGATCTCGGTCGAGATAGGCGTCGGCGTCGCCGGTGAAGAAGAAGTGATCGTTGCCGGGCAGCTCGACGCACTTGGCGCCGGGAATGTGGCGCGCCAGGTAGCGCGCGTGCTCGACCGGCAGCAGGTGGTCGTCGCTGCGGTGCAGGACCAGCGTCGGCACCCGGACCGCCGGCAGGATCGATCGCGACGTCGATCTCGTAGACCATCCGCATCACGGCGCACCGCGGCGCCGGGGCTGGCAGCCTGGCGCTGCGAAGCGCGCCCACCACGGCGCGCGGCATCGCGTCGCCGGCCGAGCGACTGCGCGAACGCAGCTCAGCAGCGACGCCCGTGCCCCAGCCCTGCTCCATCCGCGTCGAGCAGCGGCGTCGCCATACCTCCGGCCGTGGTTCCGCACGGATAGTCGGGCGCCCAGGCGAGGCGCGCGAAGGTGCCGACGAGAACCATGCGCCGCGGTCCGCTCGGGTAGGTGGCGGCGAAGAGCACGCTCATCGGGCCGCCCTCGGAGACGCCGACCAGCGCCGCGCGCTCGACCCGGCCGCATCCATGCACGGCGCGAACGTCGTCCATGCGCTCCTCGAGCGTCGGCAGCTGCGCAGCGGCACCGGGTCCGACATGCCGGTGCCGCGCTTGTCGGAAGCATGATCAGGCGCGGCGAACGAGTGCGAGGCGCCGGCAGAAGTGGGCGAGCTGCGGGTCGTCCCAGCCGTGCTCGACGTTCGAGATGAAGCCCGGTATGAAGACCAGATCGATCGGTCCGCTGCCGACGACCTGGTAGGCGATGTGGTACTCGCCGCCTCGCGTAGCGGGTCTCCGGAATCTCGTGCATGAACCCTCCACCGTGCCCGGCCGGCGCCCCGATCTTGCCTGATTGCCACCCTGAACTGCAGAGCTGAAGCCGATGCCGGAACGAACATGACCGTCACCCGCCGCTCCTCGCTCGTCGCGCTTGCTGGGCCTCGTCACTGCAGGCTGCGGCGGCGGCGGCGGCGGCGTCGGACGGCGGCGGCGCCGACCGACGATGGCCGGGTCGACGCAGACGAAAACGATCTCGTCGCGAGAGCAACGGCACGACCTATCCGCTCTCCATCTATCTGCCGCCCGGCACCGTCGCGATCCGGGCGAACCTGCCGACGGTCTACCTGCTCGACGGCGAGTCCGCGTTTCCAGACGCGTCGTCGACATCGTCGAGGCGATGCACGCGCAGGTCATGATCGTCGGCCATCGGCAACGAAGCGCTGCGCGCCGCGACTACGTGCCCGCCAACATCTGCACGCCGGGCGGCGGCGGCCAGGCCGCGTTCCTCGAGTTCATCCGGCACCGATCTGGTTCCCTTCGTCGAGAGACGACCTTCGCGAGCAATCCCCAGCGGCGCATCCTGCTCGGCCACTCGCACGGCGGCAGCTTCGTCCTGTACGCGCTCTTCAACGAGGCCCCCGCCAGCCGCCTGTTCGCCTCCTACCTGGCGAGCGACTCGTCGATCGACTGCATGAGCGGAACCGTCTTCGGCTGGGAGTCGGCCTACGCCGCCGCCAACACCGCGCTGCCGGTGCGCCTGCACGTGTCGTACCGGCGAACGCTGGCCGGCAACGTCAACCTTCGTCCAGCAGATGCAGTCGCGCCACTACATCCGGGCTGACGCTGGTCTCGTCAGGCTCTACGGCGGCGGGCACATCGGCATGATCCCGGCCGCGTTCACCGACGCCCTGACCTTCGCGCTCGCCTGAAGGATCGGCGGCGCCGCGACGAGCGACGCCGCCGATCGCGCCGCCGTTTACCAGCGGTTGCGCAGCTCGCGCAGCTTGACGAACACGGTCTTCGGGTCGGGTCGCTCGGGCAGATCGGGAACGCCTCGCGCAGCGTCGCGATCACGCTCGGGCTGCGTCAGGCGCAGGAAGGTGTTGATCTGCTTCTCCTCGGCGAGCGTCGTGACGCGAGCCGTCGCCGGATCCTGCCCCGCTCACCCGGGCAGCAGCGCGCTTCGCGGCGGCGTTGTCCGGGCTCGCGCGCGAGCGTGAAGCGCAGGTTGTTCTCGATGTAGTCGTGGCCCGGGTAGACGCGCGTGCCGTCGGGCAGCTTCGCGAGCTGGTCGACGAAGGTCGCGTACAGGTCTTCCGGCGTTGCCGCCGTTGTGGCAGTTGCCGGCGCCGGCATTGAACAGCGTGTCGCCCGAGAACAGCGCCGGCTGCTCGGTGTGCGAGCGCAGGCAGATGTGGCACATCGTGTGGCCGGGCGTGTCCATGCACTCGAGCTCGACGGTCTTGCCGACCTTGATCACGTCGCCCGCCTTGACGCCGCGGTCGACGCCGGCGATGCGCGCGCCGGCGCGGTGGTGCGCGATCACCTTGGCGCCGGTCGCGGCGACGACCGCGCGCATTGCCGCCGGTGTGGTCGTGGTGCTCGTGCGTGTTGAGGATCTGCGTGATCTGCCAGCCCTTCGACGCCGGGCCGCGTTCAGGCACTTCTCGTGGTCCAGCGGATCGATCGCGAGCGCCTCGCCGCTCTCCGGGCAGGCGATCAGGTAGTTGTAGTTGCGGTAGGCGTTGCCGGTCCAGATGCGCTCGACGATCATGCGGTGCTCCCGGCCAGCCGTGCGGCCTCGAGCGATGATGCCACCGGCGCGCGAGCGCCGCTCAGGCCGGCGCCCGTGGCCTTGCCCGCCGTCCAGCGCTGCAGCGCTTCGCGCGCGCCGTTGCTCGCCGGGTCCATCTGGGCGTCGTGGTCGGCGCGCTTGGCGCACAGCTCGATGACGTAGCCGTTCGGGTCGCGGAAGTAGATCGAGTCGATCATGCCGTGGTCCGACGGGCCGCGGCATTCGATGCCGCGCGCGCGCCCTTCGGCCAGCATCGGCTGCAGCGACTTCGGCGCCCGACCTCGAGGGCGATGTGCAGGTCGAAGTCGTGCTGCGCCTTGAACTCGAACGGCAGGTCGGCGGTCTCGAAGAAGGCGAGGTGCGAGCCGTCGTCGAGGCCGGTAGAAGGTGTGCAGCGCGTGCGTCTCGCGGCCGGTCTTGGTGCGGCCGATCTCGATCGTGTGCACGAGCGGCAGGCCGAGGAAGTCTTCGTAGAAGCGCGCGCGTCTCTTCCGAGTCGCGGCAGCGGTAGGCGTTGTGGTGCAGCTTGCGGATCATGGCGACGCTCCTCGGGCTGCGTCGGCGCGGATCAGACGGCCACCATCGGCTTGGCCTTCAGCGACTCGGCGTAGCCGTCGATCACCGACCACACCTGCGGCCAGCTCTTCAGCGACTTCATCCGGCCGAGCCAGGCCTTGACGTTCGGATAGGCGGCCAGGTCGCTGCCGATCACCTCGGCGCAGCGCGACGTACGAGACGGCGTGGTAGTCGGCGATCGTGATCGAGTCGCCGCACAGGTAGTTGCTGCCCGGGCCGAGGATGTGGTCGTTCAGCACCTTGAGCCAGGTCTGCGCGCGCTCCTTGCGCGCGCTCGAGCGTCGCCGCCTGGGCCTCGTCGCTGCGCCGCTTGTGGCTGTCGAAGATCTGCGGGTAGACCAGGCCGTAGACCAGGTCGCTGCACAGCTGCGTGCTGGTCCAGTCCATGCGCTCGTTGACGCGCGCCCGCTGCTTCAGGTCCTTCGGGTAGGCCGGCGAGCCGGTCTTCTCGGCCAGGTACTTCAGGATCGCCGAGTTCTCGGTCAGCACGAAGTCGCCGTCCTCCAGCGTCGGCATCGAGCCGGTTCGGATTGAGGCTCGGCATAGGCGGCTGCATGTGCTCGCCGGTGAACAGGTCGACCACCTGCATCTCGAGCGGGATGCCGCTTTCGGCGGCGAACAGCATGATGGTGCGGCTGGTCGTGGAGATCGGGTGGTGGTACAGCTTCGTGGCAATGTGTTCTCCGTTCAGGGTCGATCCAGCATCGAGCAGAACGAACGATAGGCGCGCTCGACAAGATATTCAAGCGAGCGAGGCCGCTGTGATAGTTTCGGCGCGATGAGCAGACCTGCCCCGGCCGCCCCGAGCCCGGCGCGCTCCGCCAGAGCGAGGAGCGCTTTCGCCTGCTGGTCGAGGGCGTCAGGACTCATGCGATCTTCATGCTCGATCCGCAAGGCCGCGTCCTGACGTGGAACGCCGGCGGCCGAGCGCTTCAAGGGCTATCGCGCGGCACGAGATCATCGGCCAGCACTTCTCGCGCTTCTATCCGCCCGAGGCGCTGAACGCCGGGCTGCCGGCGCACGAGCTCGAGGTCGCGCGAGGCGACCGGGACCTTCGAGGACGAGGGCTGGCGCGTCCGCAAGGACGGCAGCCGCGTTCTGGGCGAACGTCGTCATCACGCGCGCTGCGCGACGGCTCCGGAGACGCTGGTCGGGTTTCGCCAAGGTCACGCGCGACCTGACCCAGCGGCGCGAGCACGAAGAGTCGCTGCGCGCAGAGCGAGGAGCGCTTCCGCCTGCTGCGTCGAAGGCGTGCGCCGACTACGCGATCTTCATGCTCGACGTCAACGGCATCGTCGCCTCGTGGAACAGCCGGCGCGCAGCGGATCAAGGGCTACGCCGCGAACGAGATCATCGGCCAGCACTTCTCGACCTTCTATCCGCGCCGACGCGCAGCAGAGCGGATGGCCCGAGCACGAGCTGCAGGTCGCCGCCGAGACCGGCCGCTTCGTCGACGAAGGCTGGCGCGTCCGCAAGGACGGCACGAGCTTCTGGGCCGCACGTCACCATCACGGCCTTGCGCGACCGCAGGGCCGCCTGCTCGGATTCGCCAAGCTCACCCGCGACCTGACCGGGCAAAAGCGCGCCGAGGCGCTCGAGATCGCCGGCCAGCAGCGCGAGGAGATCGCTCGAGGCCGAGCGCAGCGCGCGCATGCGAGGCGCAGCGCGCGCGTCCGCATCAAGGACGAGTTCTCGCCACGCTGTCGCACGAGCTGAGGACGCCGCTGCAGCTCGATCCTGGGCTGGACCCAGATCCTGAAGCTCGAGGCGATGCCCTCGAGCCGGCGGAGCTCGAGCGCGGCCATCGACGTCATCGATCGCGCAACGCGCGCGCGCAGGTGCGCCTGATCGAGGACCTGCTCGACCTCGAGCCGGATCATGGCCGGAAAGGTCCGGCCTCGACGTGCAGCAGGTGTCGCTGCTCGACGATCGTGCAGGGCGTCGATCGAGTCCGGCCGAGCCCGGCGCGAAGGCCAAGGACATCCGCATCGACGCCATCCTCGATCCGGACCACGCCGCTGATCGTCGGCGCGACGGCGGCCGCCTGCAGCAGGTCGTCTGGAACCTGCTCAGCAACGCGATCAGTTCACCGACGAAGGGCGGCAGGATCCAGGTCGTGCTGCAGCGCGTGAACTCGAGCATCGCGCTGAGCGTCAGCGATACCGGCATCGGCATCGCGGCAGAGCTATCTTCCGCACGTGTTCGACCGCTGCTCAGAGCGACAGCCTCGACGACGCGCAGCTTCGGCGGCCTCGGCCTGGGCCTGGCGATCTCGAAGCAGCTGGTCGAGCTGCACGGCGGGCACGATCCGCGCCAGCAGCCCGGGCGAGGGCGCAGGCGCCACCTTTCCTTCGTCCGAGCTTCCGCTCGCCGCGCGCCGCCGGCGCGCGGCGACCGCCGCGCCGGCAGCGCTGCGTGAGCCGGCCGAGGCAGTCGCCAGGCCTGCTGAGGCCTGCGCCGCCGGTGGCTCTGACGGCGTGCATCGTTCGTCGTCGACGACGAAGGGCGGACGGGCGCGAGCCGCCGCGCCGCGTCCTGGCGATCAGGCGGCGACCGTCACGGTGCTATCATCGGGCGCGGAAGTGATGCTGGTTCGATGACGCCTCCGGCCCGGTGTGGCGCGCGTGACAGTCGCCGCAATCCTCGGGACGCGGCGCTCGCCCGTCCGCGTCGTCGTCGACGACTCTCATCGCTCGAGCTGGGCAGCGCGGAGTCCCAGTCGGCAGCGCTACCGGCGGCGTCACGCCGCGCCGGCGCGGCTCGACAGCGCCCAACCATCCGGTGATTCAGGCCAAACCTGCGCGTCATCGGGCGTCGTTGAGAGGCGGCGACGCTCAGCGCCGGCGCCTTACCGCATTCATTACGCCCCGGCCAGCGTGATCAGGCTTGAACCGAACGGAAGAGACGGTCGCTATCGCCGGGCGCCAGCGGCGGGCCTCGGGCGGATATCTGGCAGCGACCTCGGCGAACTCGATGACGCTGCGCGATCTCGAACACGGGGTTACCTGCCGCGCGGAGACCAGCCTTCCGGCCATGATCGTTAGTCGAGCAGATCGATCAGCCCCGCCTGCGCGATCGATCGCGTATCAGCCGGCTTGAAGGACATCGCCCTTGGACAGTTATTTGTCAGCTGACGGCGTGGCGGCTCGTCAGCGATGCGCGTCGCCTGCGCCTCGATCGTGCGCTGCGTTCTCCTCGCGCTGGCACCGGCGATCTCAGCAGCCTCGGCAGCTGCCCGGTCAGTCACCGGTGATGCCATCAGCCGCGCCTGCCTAAGCGCGGCACCAATGTTGACGGCGACTTGAAGCGGGTCATACCCGGTCTCGGCGACCTGGCTGGTCCAGCCGCTCTGAAGATCGGCGGATAGAAGGTCGAGTGGCGGCCGATGATCGCTGGGCAACTGTCCGCTGCGCGCCAGCGACCTGGGCGACTGACGGCGCAGCATAATAGCGTAGTCGAGACACTCGACTGGCAAATCAAAAACGCCGCAAATCGGATCGCTGCCGCGTGCAGTGGCGAACCGACAAATCCCGATATGTTGTTCTTTACGAACTGCAGTGCCATCCTGGAAAGGTGCCGCGTTTCCTCGTGATGAGCGGCATTCCTGCCTCGGGGAGGGTAGAAGCGCGGGGTCTGACCGGTGATAACCCGCTCGGCCCCGGCGTTCCACGCGGGCCTTGCAGTCGGCATGGCATAGTCTGACGCCCTCCGCCAGCGAACAGCTCTGGCAGGCGAGGCGACCGGGAGGGTGCTTGCTTCTCGCGCCGAGATCGCAGCGGCCTGGCTCGCTGAATGAGCGCGCTATCGTTCGTTCCGCTCGATCTCCTCAGAACGAACCGCTATGAATTGCCACCCGATCTCCGACCAGCCGCGCCATCTGTTCGCCGTAATCCGCTCGGATACGGAGTGATCGATCTCTCGCCGGCACGAGCATATGCTGAGCCGCCTGTTCGGCGCTCAGCCCGAACAGCCGACGCTGGAGGATTTGGCGACTCGCCAACGACAGAATCGGCGTCTGGCTCACCTCGCCGAAAGACCGGCTCGCCCTGGAACCCTGAGCAGAGGGCGCTGCGTCAACAATGAATTTTTGGCTCTGCGGCGACACGGTCTGGTCTATCCGCAGATCTTATCGATACCCGGCGGCACCTGGCAGGCACGTGACGACACTGTATAGACGCGCGCGGAACGAATTGAACGACGAAATCGACGGCAATACTGTGCGGCAACTCGGCGATCGCCTACACCGTCGCGCTCGCCAGTGATCGGCAGCCTGTATATATCAGTCAGGCCCCTGTGACTGTTGAACGAAATTAAGCTCAGGCTGGCGAAAGGTAATGGTCGGTCATCGACGGCTTTACGCCAGTCGCTTATTAAGCCGATGGTGTCCGTCTGGTCGCCGCCGCCAGCGTCGCCATGTTTGTACCGCAGCGCCTACGCGCGACTCAGGACCTGGAAGCCTGCGAGGACTCCTCGGCTTGCCGCTCGTCACGCGTCGAGATCGGCAGACCAAATTATTTGCGACGACGGCTCGCGCCTCACTTCTTCGGACATGCCATTCAGTTCAGGCGCAGCATTTTTCGACCGGATCGGGTAATCGCGCAGCCGATGCTGGCGGGCGCGCGCGTGGGGCCCGTCGGACCGTGATCGAGATCGATCAAACTCGCCCGGGCTGGCTCGTCATCGGGAGCTTGTCTCAGCGCGCCAGATGGACCCGGTAACAACGGCGCGCGCGGCCAGCTCGAGCGCTGGGCGGCGAACAGACACGACGCCAGTGGCAGCGCCGGTAACGCGTCGCCGCGGCGCGACCTCTGTGATCGTCGGCGCAGACACCGGCAACGCCTACCGCGCTGCTGTACGTCGCCTGCCCCAGGCAGCGAACTCGCGATCGATCCCGCTCGACGAAGTGCTGAACGCGGCCCACGTCAAACGGCGAATCGCGATTCTCAACGCACGAAGCACCGACACACCGGCGGCAATCGGCGGTCGTCTTTACCACCGCGCCGTAGCGCATCGCCAGTGATCGACGACGTCAAGCCGGCGACATGGATGACTCGGGTCTACTGGCGCGCCCGACACGTTGTGCCGCATCTGCGCTCTGCGGCAGCGAGCCGGCGCTGTCTCAGGCGACGCGCTGATGCCGGCGCCGCAACGGCGGCAGCTCGGAAGTGCGACGTTCGTCGACCAGCTCGCGAAGCTGCCGGCACTACCGCATTACCACAGCGCGACTATCAGTGTGTTCACCTCGCGCAACCATTAACGCCGCCGCGAGCTGAATGCTCCCAGGTGGCAGGATTGGCGACAACGTCACGACTCGCCGAAGGAGCGGATCAGCTTCATGCGCCTGAGCGGCGCGACGATCGCGAAGCTGCGCGGTTTCGATCTGCCGGCGTTCCGGCCAGACGTGTTCTCAAGCTCGAGACTGCGTGCCGCTGGTAGCCGGCGCGTCGGCCGACGGCATCTGTCAGGCGGCAGGCGTCGATGAACGGCCGGGATCATCAACGCCCGCCGCCTGGAGCCTGGGTGTCAGTCGAACAACGAATGTGCGACTGCGCCTGCTGGACAGCTGTGATGATTGCCGGCCGTTCGCGCGTACGACGATGCGCGCGCACCAGCGTGGCACCGGCAGGCCGACTCCCCTGGCCGGAACCGAGTTCCGCTCATTACAGTCGATCGACAGTCATCGCCAGGCAGGCACAAACAGGCGGCTGGCCGGATTTCGTTGAAGGCGCGTGGACGACTGAGCTGCCGCGTCGCGAGTGGTGGCAGTCGCGCCGCTGAAGAAGGTATCGCGATGAGGACGGCTCAGTTTCTGGGCAGGAAGACGGCTGACCGCCATACCGTAATCCTGCAGACCGGCAGACGCGATCGCGTGCGCGCCCTTCGTTACCGATGGCGACGATCATGACCGCGTGCACCGACGATAATCGACGACGTCGGCTGACTCGCCGTCGGCAGACAGTTATCGGCGAATCCGCCCGGATCGCGTGCCGTTGCTCTGCGACGGATTCGTTCGTCTGCGCGTGTCGTTGATGTCGTCGTCGCGGAGACGCCGCCGCCGCCACCGCCGCCGCCGTGATGGACCCAGCAGCGCGACGAGCGAGGCGGCGGGTGACGGTCATGTTCGTTCGAATCGGCTTCGGCTCTGCAGTTCGGGGGTGGCGATCAGTCGGGGGCGCCGGCCGAGCGCGATGGGTTTCATGCACGGATTTCAGATTTACCGCGGAAGCGGCAGTACCCATCGCCGAGTCGTCGACAACAGGCACCGATCGATCTGGTCTTCGGCCTGGAAGCGAACGTCGAGCGCGGCTGCGCCGATCACACGCTTCTTCCAGCGCCTCGCCTCCGTTCGCCCGCGTGATTATGACAGGCGCGGCACCGGATGTCGGACCCCGTGGCGCCGCGGCGGCTTTCGGCACTCGAGAAAGCGCATGTACCGTCATCAGATCTGCGAGATGCGCGGCGCTCGTCGAAAGATGTCAGAGGCGGCTTGACCTGGCGACCCAGCAGCCGCCACCTACAGACGGACCGTGTGCATGGTGCGCATCGCCCGTTCACGCGCGCGACCTACCAGGCTGTCGGCCGGACGTATGGGACACGCTGCTGGCGCGCGGATGGGGAAATTCGCTCCGCTGGTCGCCCAGAGATCCGGCGGCTTGCGCCGGTGTGAGCTTCCGGCGCCGGGCGTCGACCCCGAGACGTGTGACCATGATACCACAGTCGATACGCCGTCGCGATATAGCGATCTGCCGGCAGCCGAGCTGCGCGCCCCTGACCGCATCCAGGCGCCCGGTTCGATCAGGCTACCGGACCACTTCTTCAGCCGCCGGCGACGCCGACGCATCATCGGGGATCACCGGCAGCGCCAGCGCCCTCGTTCGCGACAGCCATCATCGCTCGACCAGCGCGCGCCGGCTCGACGCTGCGCCGTCATGCGTTCTGGCGTCGCCCAGCATCGAAGCTCCGCGGCCGCGCCATCCGCGGGCGACGGCTTCTTCGCCACTTCGTGTGGCGCGCGCGATCCCACTCGCAGCTGGGCTTTCCTGAGGTCGGCGGCATCGCCGTCCATCGGCGCGCCGCGTCGTCGCCATGCGGCAGTGCTGGTGTCAGCGATCCGTCGCCGGCTCAGATCTCGTTCGACGCGGCGCGCGGCGGCGTCGCATCGAGCGACAGTGCTCAGCATGGTCGCGCGACCTTGCGCGTCTGCACGACTTCAGGCCAGTCGAACGTCGAAACCGCCGTCGCGACGTGCGGATGGCGTCGTCGGTTCCACGTCGATGACGATCGACCATCTTATAGACATTGCCATCTTTTAACTATTGTACCCTCGATGTCACCAGACGCCGTCCGTGCGCGGCCCGGGCGCCAATGTTCCGCCCGACCGCTGTGAAGCACGCTGTTCGCGCGGTCGCCTGACGGCTGTACAGTCAAGTGTCTGATGGAGAGCTGTTGATGTCGCCGTGCCATTTCCCTCTTGTACTCAGGCTGTCGACTCTCGCTGCCGCCTTCGCGCGGGACGTCAGGACGATCCACTCGGCCACCTGAGTAACGCCGACCATCCGGTCGGCTTCGGCGTCTTTACTCGGCGAAATGTCACGAAGCCAAGAGCAACGTAAGATGAAGGTGCAGGAACACCGGCGTCGACGCTGAACGCTGGATGCAGCGGCAGTCGGCGCTTGCAGGGCGGGTCCGGAAATGTCGGCACCAGCGGCTGTACGTCGCTGATAAATCATCAGCGCAGTGTAGCTTCGCAGACTATACTCGACGGTCAGCGAACATCTCCGAAACTCCCCGGAGAACGCAATTAAACTCGACTCACACCGAACGTCGCCAACAACAAGCATCCTCGCAACGGATCGATGAATTTACTGGCAGCATCGCCTTCAGGAATGTCCCATAACCGACATCTTGTTCGCCAGCTTTCTGCGAGCCCTCGGAGTCGAAGGCGATCGACGACCCGGGAAGAACCCCCCTTCGCCGTGATCCTCTCGAACGAGTTCTTCAGTGCGTGGCAACACGCAGCAGGCATCGTCGCTCGTCAGCCAGCTTCACCAGGACAAACTCGCCAGCCAGATGAACGACTGTGGCGGCGCGCGCGACTATCTCAGCGCCATGGGGCGAACGACTGAAGACCGTCGACGGCTGCGACAGGCATGCATTACAGCCCCGGCGGCGGGCATGCTCCGAATGTAGTCGCCGGCTGGTGCCTCGTGATCGGTCGCCAAACACCGACGAGCTCGCCCGTCAAAGTGACAGGCGCACCCTGGTAGCGGCGTGCCCTACCTGGTCGACCGGCAGGTAACGGTGTAACGTCCACTGCGAGGCCTCGGTAAATCGCGTGGCGGTGATGTCGTTCTCGCTGACGGCAACGTCGATCTCGGTCAGGAGATCTCGCTGGTAGCTGACTTTCTCGGCGGAGATATCACCCGCCGCGAGCGTAGCGCCTCGGCGAGTGCTGGTCAGCGACGGGCAGGTGTGTCTCATCGGCTATGCGTTAGCGATCGTCTGCTTTGGCTTCCGCTCTTTCGCGCGGCCCGAACCAGATCAACTGGGACTCGCGCCGTCGAGGCGGCCTGTCGATGGCCTGATTCTCCGTCGGCCTGATCGTCGGCGTTTCCGCTGAAACTGAACGACCTGTTCAGCTGCTCGCAGCGCCTTGAGATCTTCATCTTCGTCGCCTCGCTGCTGGCGATGGCGCTCGTCCGTCTCACTCGCCCTCTGGTGTGCGGTGGCGCTGTGGTACGCCTGGGCATGTTCGACGCCCGGATCCCCTGGCGCGGAACGTGATCCGTAATAGCCGACAGCTATCCGTTGGCGGTGCGCCGTCTCCACTGCTCATGACGGCTGATATCGGCGGCTAATCGCGGCATCGTCGGCGATGGCGGCGCTGGTGCTGCGACTCGGCTACGTGACGTCGTCGCCGCCGCACCTTCGCGGCGCCTCAGGTTCGGCGATATCGCCACGACGCCGCCCCGCGCTGTCGACGATGCTGCTGCCAATGATGATCGCGGCCGGCTACGACGGGGCCTGCGCCGGGCTTCGTCGCGATCGGCGGGCAGCGGTCTGCTGCCGAGCATCGGCTTCGACTCGGCGTCGCCAATGTCGTGCGAACGTTCTTCGCCGGCATCTTCCCAGCGCTGATGCTCGGCGTTCATTCGCGTGGTGGCTGGCAGCGCGGTGTCTTAGCGCGTCAGATCGCGGCCATCCGGCAGGCGACTGAACAATTGCTACCGATCATCGGCAGATGGGCGATGTTCACCCGGGCGAACGTCGTCGCCATCACCTGATGCATCTCGACGACAAACACGAACCCGCGAGGTCTTTAGCGCCGCGGCGCTGGGCAGCGCGTGTGTTTCTGGTCGCTGCCGCCGCCGTCAGTACCTCGCCGCGAACATCAGTCGTCGCCTGCTGACGCCGCTCTCGACAGCCCGCGCTGCGTGTCGCGATCATAATCATCACCGACATGACGCCGACGATCCTCTATGCGGCAGAGATCGACGATCCTACTTTCGGCGTGTTCGCCAGTCAACGCCATCGACTCATCCTGCCCGTGAACGATGATGAACACGGTCGCCGTCGATATTATGGTGCTGTTCCCAGCTGGTCTGTTCCCGGCGCTGGTTTGAGCGTCGGCCGCGACTTCGCTGCCGAACCTCGATGCGCCGTTCCGATCCGCCGCTGCGGCGGCGATCTTCATCAGGCTCATCGCTCGATGGCATCGAGCGTCGCCGCCAGCGTCGTCACTGCGGCAGAACAGGCCGATTACCCGCGACGGCAACAACTGGCGACGATGACAGCAACCGTAATCCTGATCCGCCAGTTCGCCGGCGACTGGATGGCGGCTGAGATCAGTGACGCGCTTTCTCGCCGGCTGCGTCTGTCCGAGTGACGCGGACGCGGCGCTCGACATCGCCGTTTGAAGATCCGCCGGGTAAACAACTGACGATCCGAGTAGATCCGTCGGCAGAACGTCGAACGATCCGATCCGTCAGTGACCAAGCGGTAGCGATGCCGGATAACTCCTGCGCGGCGGCGTTCGCGTATTACCAGACGTAGCTCGCGCGTTCGCGCCTGGTCACTCGCGCGATGAACGCGATTCGGTGATCGCGAGGATATCATCGATCCCGGTGACAGGCGTGATTCGTCAGTCCCCGACGCAGTTCTATTGGATAGAACGCTGACGTCAAACGAACTGGCCAGTGGAGCCGGATCGCCTCAGTCAATCGTGAGGCGGAGCAGACAATCGAGACAGATTCAACGCGGCCTGACTGCCGGCGTATCGCTCGCGGCGATCGCCAGCATGGAACAGGTAACGGCTGCCCGGACGCTCTGCTTATCAGGCTGGGATCCGACCTACAACGTCTGCCGACGATCCTAAGTCAACTGGATCGCGAACCAGCAGGCAGTTCTGATCATTGCCGCACCGCAACATCAGCGCCGCGCTCGCCGCGAGCCTAGACCGCTGGGACTAATCTTGAATCGCTGAGCGTGGCTCAGGCGAGACATCGTGATCGACCACCGAGGCGTTCTTCGGCTTCGGGCTGGCCTGGCACCTGGGCCGTGGTCGTGACGGCACCGACGATCGTCAATTAAGCGATCGCCTGGGCAGATCAATCTGCGCTCCGCGACACCGTTCGGCACGGGTACAACCCTGGTACGAAGGCTTGCTGGAACAGCGCCAACTGCACGGCACGACTCCGGCCGACTCGTCCGCGGCCCGACACTGCGGCACGATGACGTGAACCTGTTAAACCATAACCGAGTCAATTCCTGGCGATCGACTGGATTGCTGGCGACACTGATCAGCAACCGCCAGCCTTCCACCGGTCGCTATTACCGAAATACTGACGACGTTTACTAACTAAACACTGAATACGAGCATATTCCGAGGCTCGCCGACCAGGCCGAAATTCAAGTTCATCATCCAGGCGCAATCGAGTCGGCGATGGGTCTGACGGCTTTCTGCCAGTATGATCCCGCTGCCGGGAGTCGTGGAGTCGAGGAGACCCGCGGGCGTTCTCCAGCTGGCGGCACGTGGGGCGTTTGACGGCGATTATCGACCGCGCTGCTCGCACTAAACCAATGACGCCCCGCGAGGCTGGACGTTGACGCCGGGCGGAAATCCGGCAGATCAGCGTCGGGCAGCTGCGGTGTCGATCTCTGCTTCGCTGCGGCGGCGGCACGGCTAACTTATTACGGCTCTCGGC
>ERZ1370068.5002-contig-4046_pt1 | contig 69955 bp, 77 predicted proteins | sample MGYA00561227_ERZ1370068 | MGnify/ENA primary metagenome ERZ1370068 (study PRJEB38410, sample SAMEA6850437) | metagenome | study: Metagenomic assessment of the ecological functions of the soil: analysis of the soil microbiota associated with the...
GCTCCGACGGCCCGAGCCGAAACGCCTCGGTCCGCTTCCAGGCCCGCCGGGTCGTGCGCCACGCCTCCTGCGCGATCGCGAGCCGCTCCGCGCCGGGCGCGGTCACGAGGTCCTCGATCGCCACCTGCAGTTCGGCCGCCTCCGCCGACGAGCGCGCGATAGCTCGGGAGCGCGCCCTGATTGGTGAGATCGCGGAGGAACGTGCGCCGCGGGCCGAGCGAGTTGCCACTGGTGCAGCCGATCGGATTGCCGAGCCCGGCCGCGGCGCGCAGCACGTTCACGCCGTCCGGTCACGCGTCACGCTGCCGTTGCCGTCGACGTCGCAGCGCGGGAGCTCGCACGCGCCGAGCGCGGCGGCGGCGCGCAGCACGTTCACGCCGTCGGTCACGGTGATGCTGCCGCTGTCGTCGGCGTCGCCGCAGATCTGCGCACGCGCCATCGGCGGCGGCGCGAGCACCGCCGTCGCGATGGTCGCCGCTGCCACGAGGAGTCTTACGGTCGTCATGCGTCGTCCTTTGTCACAAGGTTTCGAGGAATCGGACGAGCTGCGTTGCGATCGTCCGTGGGCAGCGCGCGAAACGCCTCGCGTGCCGCCTCCGCCTCGCCGCCGTGCCAGAGGATCGCCTCGGCGAAGCCGCGCGCACGACCGTCGTGCAGGAGGAGAAGGTGGCCGTTCACGATCGGCACGAGCCCGAGGCCCCAGAGCGACCCCTCGGCACCCGCGAGCGCGTCGTTGCGGTTCGCGTAGAGGGATGTCGGCGTAGTTCGTGACGACGGCGGCCGCCGGTCACGCTGCTCGGCGTCGCGGTCGAAGGCCGGGCGTCGGCGTGGCGGTCGGATCGGGATCTCCGAAGGTGAGGCTGCCGTTGCCGCTGCCGCAGCCGGCGGCGAAGAGGGCCGCGCCGACCAGGGCCATCAAAGCGCTTTCTCGACGTCATCTCGCTCTCCAGGCGCTCAGTCGTCATCGTCGTCCGGCGCGCTCGAGCGATAGTCGTTGGGTTGCGCCGTGAAGATGGCCCACAGCACCGCGCCGACCATGAAGGCGAGCACGGCCTCGAGCGCGACGAAGGCGGCGACCTTCAGGTACGCGAAGCCCGGCGACACGAAGCGCACGAGCCATCCCGACGCCTCGTCGGCGAGCGCCGCCGCGAACGCGAGGCTCACGATCCACGCCTTCGTCCGATTCGCGATCGGCACGAAGAGGAGGAGATGGGTCATCGTCAGCACGAGGATGCCCATCGCGAACATGTGGAAGTGCGAGATCTCGAGCATGCCCTGGTAGCTGCGCGGCTGCGTGAACGTCGCCTCGTTGCCGAGGTAGTAAGCGACGACCGACGCCGGGTCGAGCGTCATCTTCGCGAAGTAGAGGAGCGCGTTCGTCACCCAGAGGAGCGCGACGAAGACCAGGAACCACACCAGCACGAGCCGCAGGAGCTGGTTGTCCTTCCAATCCGGCGTGACGGTGAAGCGCATTCATTTGGCTCCGTCCGCCGCGGCTCGGCACCGCGACGGCGACGAGCGCCAGGGCGCGCCGAACGCCCGCCGTCATCGCCTGCGCGCTCAAGGTGGCGCCGGTGATCCCCTGGATGCCGGCGCCGAGCTTCAGGTCGTCGTCGAGCGCGTGGCCCGTGAACTGACCGATCCAGCGTTCCGTCGGCAGATATTCGGGCGGCTCGTGGAAGGCGAGGACGTCGACGCGCCGGAGCGCGCCCTTGGGGTCGATCACCACCATGAACGTCTCGGGCAACGTGCGGACGATGTGGCTGTCGATCACCGCGTAGCCCTGCACCTCGCCGCCCTTCCAGCCGACGTAGACGGTCCAGAGCTGCGACTCGAGCTTCGCCCGCGCCCGCTGCTCGATCTCGGCCTTCTGCGCGTCGGTCAGGATCACGACGCGCTCCTCGATCCGTTCGTTGCCCGGAAACGCGAGCGCGAGCGCCTCGTCCTTGGCGAGGAAGACGGTCGCGTACGCGGGGCACGTGAGTAGAGACCGCCGGAAACCCAAGGCCGACGAGTGCCACGATACCGAGGCGCGACGCGCGCATCTCCAGAACACGAAGCCCGCGCCGACGTTGACCTCGTCGGCGCGCGGTCGCACGTTGCCGGCGTCGAAGTCGCGATACTCGAACTTCAGTACGACCTGGGGATGCGGCTTGTAGTCGAGGCCGACCGTGTAGAGCTGGATCGCGTTCCCCGGCACGCGCGTGAATCCGTGCGGGACGGCGTCCTGGGTGTCGAGATTCTCGTAGCCGGAAGAAGGGGCGAGATACTGCGTGCTCGTCGGGGAAGACCAGCGGCACGAAGTCGTAGGCGGCCTCGACGTAGAAGCCGTACTGATCCTTGCCGATCGTGTCCTCGAGCTCCGCGCTCACGAGGCCGGCATCGCGGATGTTCGTGAACGCGCCGAGCGCGCGCAGCTCGAGACCCCGGTAGCGCACCTGCGCGTGCGTCTCCCAGAGGAGCGTGAAGACGCTCGGCGTGCGACCACCGAAGTCGTCGCCTTGCCCGGAGTTGCCCGCCCAGAACGAGGCCGCCGATGATCGACCCCGGGAACGGCGTGTAGTCGAGACGCGCCGTACCGGCGAAGTCGTTGGCGAGCGCGAAACTCCCTTCCTGTTTCCGCCGCTCACGCTTTCGTTGGAGAACCCGTTCGCCGTCATGCCGTTCAGCGCGTACGCGCGGTAATCGAGGCCCGGGAGCGAGCGTTCCGAACGACCCCGACGCCGCCCGCGCGCCAGGTCGTCGGGACGATCCGCTCCTCGACCTCGGGGCGGAAGACCCCGTGGAAGAACGGCGGCTCGTGGATCTCGTTGAGGAAGCCCATCGGGACGAGGATGAGCCCGGTCCGGAAGTTGAGCTGTTGCCACGCGAGGAAATCGAGCGTCGAGGAACTCGACCTCGGCCTCGCCTTCCGTGTCGCTCGCGACGACGGCGTGCTCGAACTCGAGCTCGGAGTTCAGGATGATGCGATCGGTGAACTTGTAGCCCGTGTAGAGCACGAAGCGCGCGACGTCGAAGCGACTCCGCTGACCCTGCTTGTCGCTCACGAAGCTCTGCAGGTTGTACTCGCCGTAACCGCCGATCGAGAGGCCGCGGTCGGCCTGGTAGACCTTCGACGCCGCGGGGCCGAAGCCGTAGAGCGGCTTGAGCTCCTTGTTGGCGGGGAGGACGAGCGCGCTCTTCAGGCGCTCGACCTCGGTCGCGAGGACGCCGATCTTGCGATCCTGCTCGGCGACCGCCGGCGGGGCGGGAGCCGCTGCGGTGGCGCCGGAAGATGCGGAAGCCGGTGCCGCTGGCGGCGCTGCCGCCGTCGGCTCGGCGGCCTGCTCTTTGGACCGACGTTGCTCCGCCTCGAGCGCGCGCAGCCGGCGCGCGCATCTCGTCCATCTCCTTCTGCATGCGATCGAGCTGCTCTCTGGTAGGCGCGAATGCGCGCGTCGTCGTCGGCCGCCGCCGGCGGCGATGCCGAGGCACGGTAGTCGTGAGCGCGATCACCATCGACCACGCAACGATGTGACGTCTTTTCACCATCTGGCGTTCTCCATCTCAGTGGTAGGCACCGGCCACACGAGGCTCGGCGGTACGAGGTTCGAAGCGCGCGGCGGTGGGCGTCCCGCCAAGTCACGCGACGCTCACCGCCGCCGTCGTCGACGAAGAGCGCGCCGACCTCGGGCGCGCGCTTCAACGTCTCGGCGGCGTCCGCGGGTCCGAGGACGAGCAACGCGGTCGAGAGCGCGTCCGCGCTGGTCGCGTCGGGCGCCCAGACGGTCACCGCGAGACCGCCGCGTACCGGCCGCCCCGTCCGCGGATCGAAGACGTGGCTCGGGGTGCGCCAACCCTCGGTCGCGAAGTCGCGCTCGTAGTTGCCGGAGGTGGACACGGCCTGGTCGGCGTCGAGCGCGAGGACGCCGAGCGTCGCGTCGGGATCGGCGGGGTCACGAACCGCGATGCGCCAGCCGCCTGCGGGCCCGTCGCCGACGAGCGCCAGGTTGCCGCCGAGATCGAGGATCGCGTGGCGGGCGCCCGCGGCCACCACGGCGGCGCGCGCCCGGTCGAGCGCGAAGCCCTTGGCGATCCCGCCGAGGTCGATGCCCATGCCGGCGCGCCGGAAGCGGACCGCTTGCTGAACGGGATCGAGGAGGAGACCGCCCCACCCGACCGCATCGACCCGGCCGGACGGCGAGGTACGCGAGGTCCGGGATACGCGCCCCAGGCGCGGAGGAGCGGCAGGACGGTGACGTCGAACGCACCGTCGGTCGCGCTCGCTGAGGGCCCGTGCCCGTGCGAGACACGCGAACACCTCGGGGTCGACGGGCTCGGCGTGCGCCGCGGCGTGAACGTTGACGCGCACCACGTCGCTCTCCGGGCGATAGAGGCTCATGCTCGCGTCGACGCGACGGAAGGCCGCGAACCCGGCCTCGAACGCCGCGTCGGGCTCGCCGTCGCCGAGCGTGATCCGCGCGATCGTCCCCATCACCAGCTCGGCCCGCGTCGGCGGCGGCTCGGCGGTTGCCGCGAAGGACGACGACCATGCCGGCACGTTCGCCAGCACGAGACAGCCGAGCGACATGGAGGAATCGCGAGATGGAAGGCATCGATTGCGAGTCTGTCTAAATGAAAATGACTTTCAATTTCGGAAGCCGCCGTTAAGTATGCGGCCGCTGCCGGAGTGTCAAGCCGTTTGACTGGTTGCGGGCGCCCTGGGATAGCCGCGGCGTGCTCGCGCCGCCCTTCGCTCGCGTCGACCACCTCGTGATCGCGGTACGCGACCTCGACGCAGCCGCCGCGCGCGTACGCGCCGATGCTCGGACGCGCGCCCTCCTGGCGCGGTCGCCATCCCGCGTACGGCACCGCCGAACGTGCTGTTCGGCCTCGGCAATTGCTACCTCGAGCTGCTCGCGCTCGACGCCGACGTCGAGCGCGCACCCGATCGCGGCGGCGCTTGGCGGGCTACCTCGACCGGCGCGCCGAAGGCCTCTTCGCGGTCGCGCTCGGATGCGACGACCTCGCCGCGGCCGACTGCCCATCCTCGCGGCCGCCGGGCTCACCCCTGGGCCCGTCATGCCCGGCGAAGCCCAGGACGCCGACGGCGGCACGCCGGCGCTGGCACTCCTTTACGCTCGACCGCAGCCGAGACCCGCGGCGTCATGGTGTTCGCGATCGCGCACGAGGACCGAGCGGCGATCCCGGCAGCAGCGCCGGCCGGCGATCCCCGCGCCGTCGTGACCGGCGTCGATCACGTCGTGCTCTTCTCCGACGATCTCGCCGGCGCCCTCGCTCTCTGGCGCGACGCCTTCGGCATTTCCGAACGCTGGCGACGCGAGTTCCCGAGCGCGGCACGATCAACGTCGGGCTCCGTCTCGGCGGCGTGACCCTCGAGCTGGTTGCTCCCCTCACCGGCGACGCGGGTACGCGCGGCGAACGCGCGTGGGGCTCGCGTATCAGGTGGCCGACGTCGACGCGCGCCGTCACGCGCCTACGCGCGGCCGGCATGGCGGCCGGCGACGCACGGTCCGGCCTCGCGCCCGGAACCCGCGTCGCGACGGTCAAGTGGACGGAGCGACTCCCGACCCTGCTGATCGAGCACAGCCGCTCGGGCCTGACGCCGCTCAGGTGTGGTAGACGCGCGGATCGCGCTTGGACGCGGCCCGCGCGACGCGCCCCGTGCGACATTCCGCGCAGACGCCGTACAGCTCCATCTTGTGACGCGTGATCACGAAGCCGAGCTTCTGCGCCACGTGCTCCTGCAACCGCTCGATGGCGTCGTTCTCGAACTCGACGATCCTTCCGCACCGCTCGCAGATCAGGTGGTCGTGATGGTGGTCCTGCTCGACGTTCTCGAAGCGCGCCTCGCCGTCGTGGAAGTGCCGCTCGGCGGCGAGGCCGCATTCGCGCAGCAATCGCACGGTGCGGTACACGGTCGCGTAGCCGACCCGCGGGTTCACCTGCTTCACCTCGCGGTAGAGCTCCTCGACGCTGATGTGGCGGTTGTTCGCGAAGAAGACGCGGGCGATGTCGTCGCGTTGCGAGGTGGACTTCGAGCGAGCGCTCCCGCAATGCATCCTTGAACGCGGTGAATCGCTGCGCCTGCATGCGTTGGCTCACGGCCATGGATGATCCCATGCGGATGGTTACCGACGCGCCGTCACGCCTCCGCAGCCGCCGCCGGCCGGCGTCCCCCGATCAGCGCGCGCAAGGCGGGCGAGAGAAACACCCGCTCGAGGTCGCGGTCGGCCAGCGCCGAGCACAGCACCTCGATGCGCTCCGGACCCGAGAGCTTTCGATCGAGCAAGATCACGTCCTGCTCGCCGACGCGACAGACCCCGCTCCGCGGACGATACCCGACGTCTCGCAAGAGCTCTTCCTCGCGAACGTCGAAGCCGAGCTCGCGCGCAACCCGTACGAGCTCCTCGACCATCGCCCCCACCGCCGCCGATTCCTTACGCTTCACGAGCGCGGATCATAGTGGTAAAGGCCGGTCCGAGTCCATGATCAAGAGCATTCTCGTGACGCTGGATGGCTCGGAGCACGCGCAAACCGCGGCCCAGTACGCGCTCTGGATGGCGGAACGCCTGCAGGCGACGGCCATCGGGTTGCACGTCGTCGACGTGGTCTCGATCGAAGGATCGGGCGCCTTCCTTCACGACGTGTCCGGATCCCTCGGCTTCGAGCCGTATCTCGACTTCTCGTCGAAGATGCGCGACGCCCTCCAGGAGCGGGGACGCGTCATCCTCGAGCAGTTCCTCGCGAGCTGCAACGAACGCGGCGTGCGCGCCGACACGCAGCTCGTGAGCGGCATCGTCGCCAACGAGATCTGCGAGCAAGCGCGCACCGCCGATCTGGTCGTGGTCGGTCACCGCGGGGTCAACGAGCGCTTCTCGACCGGGCTGCTCGGCGGCACCACGGAGAGCGTGACGCGCAAGTGTCCGAAGCCGGTGCTGGTCTCGCCGATCGAGTTCCGCCCGATCCGCCGCCCGCTGCTCGCCTACGACGGGAGTCAGCGCGCGGCGGCGGCGATGCACGAGGCCGCCGAGCTCGTGACGGCGCTCGGCCTGCCGCTCACGGTGCTCCACGTCGGCAAGGGCGACACGGCGGCCGACCGCGTCGTCGACGAAGCCCGGCGCTACCTCGCGACCCACCGGATCGAGGCCGAGGTACATCGAGCGCCCAGGTCACGCCAACGAGGTCATCCTCGAGACCATCGCCGCGGGCGACCACGACCTGCTCGTGATCGGCGCCTACGGTCACAGCCGGATCATCGAGATGGTGCTCGGCAGCACGACCGAATACGTCCTGCGAAACGCGCCCGTCCCCGTCTTTCTCTGCCGCTAGGATTGCGCGGAGCCAGCGGGCATCTGCTGCGTGCCTTGATGCACGAAGGGCCCGCTGCCGTCCTTGGCTGCGGGCCCTTCGCCACTTCGCGCCGAAGCATGCGCTCCGGCGACGATCGCTCAGCTTCCCGAGCTGATCAGCTCGGCGATCGTGAACTTGTCCTCGACGCGTGCCTTCCTTGTCGCCTTGCGACCAGTACCAGCCGGGCTCACCCGGGAAGCGGTGGCTCGGGAGGCGCCGCCTTGGTCGCATGCTGGAGCTGCATGTCGACCATGACGATGCACGGGATCATGGTGGTTTCCTCGTCGTACTTGATCTTCGCGCCGGCGAACGCTTCCTTGCGCTGGGTGAAGTTGTTGATCCACACCTTCCAGAGCTGTCCGGCGCGATCGTACATGTCGGTGTACGGCACCTCGAAGATCTCCTTGTCGACGTAGAGGACGCGCTTCGAGTAGGCGTACTGCGGCAGCTTCGACTCGCCCTCGACGACGTAGACCTTGCGCTTCTCCCATTCGCCCTCGAACGACCAGTCGATGGCGCCTTCGTTCCACTTCACGGGTAGATGCTCGGTGTGCATCGCGCCGAGCACTTCCTTCTCGCCGAGGAACTTCCATTCGGCCCAGGCGATCTGGCCGGCGTACCCGCCGTAGCTGTCCTGGTCGGTGTCCTGACCGAAGAGCGCGTCGGAACGCTGCGCGGTCGACAGACGACGCACGCGGCGGAGCGACGGGAGGTAGAGCCAGCTGTCGTCCTGCTTCGCGGGATCGAAATAGCGGTAGTACGTGAATCCGACGCCCTTCAGATCGAACGGCTCGATCAGCGGATGGAGGGTCTCCTTGAACTCGAACTTCTCCGTGTTGGGAATCTCGGGTTTCGGGTCGACGTAGAGGCGGCCGACGTAGCGCAGCCGGCGGAAGTGATCGACCAGGAAGTGGCGCTCCACTTGCAGCGGGCGCTCCTCCGAGATCGGACCAGTGTCGGCGTCGAAGTTCCGGAGGTCGAGGTCGTCCTCGAAGCCCGGCCGGAAGTTGAAGTTCCACATCAGCTTGTTGGCGACGTACTTGTCGGAGGTCTCGACCTTCGGAAACGGCTGGCCGGCGACGTAGTTCTGCAGCGCCGTTCCCGTCATCACCGAGCTTCACCTGGGCCGCGTACTTCTCGGTCGCTTCCTTGTAGGCGCGCTTCCAGGTGATCGGTTTGGTCTCGACGATCTTCATCGGCCAACCATGCTGCACGGCCCAGAACATGCCGGGCGAGACCATGTCTTTCACTTTGTCGGCGTTGGCCTTGCCGATGACGTCACCGGGAGCAACCTGCGCGCCGACGGGAGCCGCCATCAGCAGAGCTAGCACCGCGACGGCGAGCGAGCTGCGTGTGAATTTCCGCATGGGGTGTCCTTTCTGTCGGTTCACGGGCTGCGCTCGGAGCCGAACGCGTCGTCGTTACGCCTGAAGGGGACAGTCGCTCCGGAGACTTGACTTCAGATACGCCGCCCTCAGTTTCCGTGTCAAACGTGAGGCGGGCCGAGCAGGACTCAGCCGATGGCGTCGCCGCCGCGGCGGAATCGCCTTCCTCGCGGCGCAGGCGCGCCAGGCGCTCCTCGAGCTTCTTGATCGAGCGTTCGATGCGCTGCACCTCGTGCTGGACCACGGGATGGTTGGTGATGCGACCCGACGGACGACTTGATCCGTTCGTCGATCGAGCGCTGGAGCGCCTCGAGTCGCCGCTGCGGTGCGGCGAGGAGGTCGTCGAAGAAGCCCTTGCCACCGTCGGCGTTCGCTTGGCCGTGCGCGGCCGAGTTCGTCGTCTCCTCAGGGCGCTCGTTCCCGACGCTCCCGGAGACGATCTCCTGGACCCGGCGACCGGCCTTCTCGCCGATGGTCCCGATCGCCTCGACGCCCTTCTCCACCTGCGTCCGCAGCTGCGCCAGCGTGTCTTCGCCGTGCTGCACCAACTCGCGCAGGAGCCCGAGCGATATCAGGCTGGAGCGGCGTTTCTCCTCTTCGAGGATGATCTGCGCGAACGTGATGGCCGTGAGGTCATCGCCGTTCTCGTTGTCGATCACCTTCACGTCGTTCCCCGAACGCACCAGGCGCGCGATCTCGTCGAGGGTGATGTAGCGGCTCTCCGAGGTGTCGTAGAGCTTCCGGTTGCCGTACCGCTTGATCAATCGCAGGGGTCGTCGTCTGGCTCATTTGGGGGCTCCTTACTCGGCCATGATCCGCATGAGCACCGTGCGCGAACGTGGACCGTCGAATTCACAAAGATAGATGGCTTGCCACGTCCCGAGGACGAGCTTGCCGTTCTCGACGAGCACGCTTTGCGACGCGCCCGACGAGCGTCGACAGGATGTGCGCGGCGGCGTTGCCTTCGGCGTGCAAATAGTCGTCCTGCATGGGGATCGTTTTCAGTAGCTCGCGGATCATGTCCTTACGGACGTTCGGATCGGTATTCTCGTTGATCGTGATCGCCGCCGTCGTGTGCGGAACGAACAGGTGGCACATCCCACGCATGACGCCGGCTTCTTTGACGAGCTCGACGGATTCCCGCGGTCACGTCGATCATCTCCATCTGCGACTCGGTCTCGACCTTGAGCCTGTGCACGGGATTGACGCGGAGTACCATACGCCGCAGCGCGTGAGCAAGTTGTTCGCGCCATATCGGTACAGGGCAAACCCTCGATATGCGCTCCAAAGGCTCCTCAGTCGCGGCGGAGGCTGGTACAGTCGCCGCTCCGTGTCGAACCCGATCGCTGCCGCCGTCCAGATGCAGAGCGGCCCGGACCTCGCCGCCAACCTCGGCCCGCGCCCGGACCCTGGCCGTTGCGGCCGCCGAGCGCGGCGCCGCGCTGATCGTCCTCCCGAGGTCTTCGCGTGGCGCGGCCTGCGCCCCGACGAGGTCGCCTTCCGCCGATCCCGGGACCCGTCAGCGACTTCCTCTGCAACCTCGCCGTCGAGCTCGGAGTCATCCTCGTCGGCGGCTCGTTCCTCGAGCGCTCGCCGGAGGATGGAAAATCGCACAACACCTCCCTGCTGATCGACGCCCACGGAACGATCCGCGGCACCTACCGCAAGATGCACCTCTTCGACGTCGACCTGCCGGGACGCGTGACCGTGCGCGAGTCGGATGCGCGCGTGCCCGGCGCCGACGTCGTCACGGTCGCGACCGATCTCGGCACGATCGGCATGAGCATCTGCTACGACCTGCGCTTCCCGAGCTCTTCCGCAGGCTCGCCCGCGCCGGCGCCACCATCGTGACCATTCCCTCGGCATTCACCGCCTACACCGGCAGCCGCGCACTGGGAGCCCTTGCTTCGAGCGCGCGCGATCGAGAATCAGGTGTACGTGATCGCGCCCAACCAGACCGGCACGAGCCCGCACGGCTTCGCGGACTACGGCCATTCGATGATCGTCGATCCGTGGGGCACGATCGTCGCCGCCGCCGGCGACGGCGAGGCGGTCATCACGGCGGAGCTCGACGCCACGCTCTTGGCGCGGGTGCGGAGCGAGATGCCCTGTCTCGGCCACGCGCGCCTGCTCTCGTGACGATGCGGACGCGGAAACGCGCGGCCCCCGATCCGCACACGGGCGGCCCCAGTCGGTTCCCGTTGGTCACGGCACGCGAGGCGCATGCTCACCTCCGGCGCTTTCCGCGCTCGCGCCCGAGCGCATCGCGGTCGCCGACGCGGTGGATCGCGTGCTCGCGCGCGACGTCCGGACGACCCTCGATCTGCCGCATTTCGCGCGCTCCGTACATGGACGGCTTCGCCGTGCGCGCCGCGAGACACGGCGGGCGCGAGCCCGTCCGCGCCGGCGCGGCTCCGCATCGTCGGCAGCGTCGCGATGGGACATCCCGTCCGCCAGCGCCTCCGTCGCGGCGAGACCATGCGCATCCCGACGGGCGGCATGCTGCCTCGCCGGCGCCGACGCGGTCGTGATGGTGGAGCACACCCGCGACGTCGGCGACGACGCGGTTGCGATCGAGCGGGCGGCGACGCGCATGCAGCACGTGATGCGGCGCGGCGAGGACGCCAAGAAGGGAACCCGTCTCTTCGCCCGCGGCCATCGCATTCGTCCGGCGGACGTCGGCGCGCTCTCCGGCATCGGGCTCGCCCGGGTGTGGGTCGTGCGGCGGCCGCGCGTCGCCGTGATCGCGACCGGCGACGAGATCGTCCCGCCGGACGTGACGCCGCGCGCCGGGCAAGTGCGGAACGTCAACCAGTACGCGCTCCGCGCGCTCATCAGCGCGGCCGGCGGCATCCCGGTCGACTTCGGCGTGCTGCCCGACCGCGAAGACGTGATCCGGGCGGCGATGCGCAAGGCGCTCCGCACCGCCGACGCCGTGCTCGTCTCGGGCGGCAGCTCCGTCGGGACGAAGGACCTCACGCCCGCCGTCGTCGCCGCCATGCCGCAGGCCCGCGATCCTCGTGCACGGCATTCGCATCAAGCCCGGGAAGCCGACGCTCATCGCGCGCGCCGCCGGCAAGCCCGATGATCGGCCTTCCCGGGAATCCCGACCTCGGCGCTCGTGATCTTCCACGTCTTCGCGCTCCCGTTGCTGCGCTTGCTCGGCGGCGAGCCGGCCGACGCCGCGTTCGCCCCGCGGCGCTCGGTCGCGGCCGAGCTCGCGGCGCCGCTCTCCTCGCTCGTCGGTCGCGAGGACTACGCTGCGGATCGCGCTCACGACGCGCCGCCGACGGCACGCTGCTCGCGCCATCCGGTCGCCGGCGGCTCCGGGGACATCGTCGGCTTCGTCCGCGCCGACGGGCTCGTCCGCATCGCGGCGGAGGACCGTCGAGCTGCCCGCCGGCGACGTCCGTCGTCGTCGACTCTGATCGTCTGAGATCAATGCGAGCCTGCCGCGCCGCGGATTGGCTCCTTTGGATGCAAGGCCAATTGGACCTTTACGGTCCGATTGGATCTATCTAGTGTCCAGGCCATGCTCGAGCTGGCGCTTCACGCCGGACCGCGATCATCTGGAGCCGGTCTATCGCCAGCTCGCGCAACTATCTCCGCGAGCTGATCGCCGCCGAGCGCCTGCCGCGCGGGACCAAGCTGCCGGCCACGCGCGAGCTCGCGACGTCGCTCGGCCTCTCGCGGAACACCGTCGCGCAGGCGTACGACGAGTTGATCGCCGACGGCCTGCTCGCCGCCCACGTCGGCCAGGGCACGTTCGTCGCGATGCCGAGCCGTCCGGCGATCGCGCGCCGCGGCTCGCGGCCGAGCCGCGACGCGGCTTCGTCTGGTCGGGACTCTTCGCGCTCCGCGCCCGTGCGCTCACGCTGCCCGCCGGCTTGGCGCCGCGCCGAGCGGCGCCACGCGCTTCGACTTCCGCGGCGGTCAGGTGGCCCTGGACGCGCTGCCGTCGGCCGACGTCCGCCGCGCCTTCACGCAGGCGCTCGGCGCCGACTCTCGGCGACATCGCCGGCCTGCAAGCACCGCACGGCCTCGCCGCACTCCGGCGCGAGGTCGGGCGCTATCTGGTCGCGCGCGGCATCGCGTGCGACACGAGCGACGTCGCGATCGTGAACGGCGCGCAGCAGGCGATCGATCTGGTGACGCGCGTGCTCCTCGATCCCGGCGACAGCGTCGTCCTCGAGCAGCCCGGGTACTTCGGCGCGCGGGTCGCGTTCACCGCCTGCCAGGCGAACGTGATCAACGTCGACGTCGACGACGAGGGTCTCGTGACGGACGACCTCGCCCGCGTGCTCCGCGCCCGCCGCGTGAAGCTCATCTACACGACGCCGGCCGCGCAGAGCCCGACCGGCGCCGTCATGAGCGACGCGCGGCGCCGCGCCTTGCTCGCCCTCGCCGACGAGCACCAGGTGCCGATCCTCGAGGACGACTACGACAGCGAGCTCCGCTACGAAGGCCCGCCGATCGCGGCGCTCAAGACCCTCGATCGCGCCGGCCAGGTCATCTACGTCGGGCACGTTCTCGAAGGTGCTCTTCCCGGGCCTCAGGGTCGGCTACGTCGTCGCCGCGCCGCCGCTCCTCGAACGCATGATGCTGGCGCGCTGGAACGCCGACGTCACCACCAACGTCGTCGCGCAGGCGGCGCTCGCCCACCTGCTCGCGACCGGCGGGCTCAGCGCGCCACCTGAAGCGCGTCCGCGCCGTCTACGCCGCCCGTCTCGCGGCCATGCTCGACGACGCTCGCGACGGCCATGCCCGCCGGCACCGAGTGGACGCGGCCGCGCGGCGGCCACTGCGTGTGGGTCACGCTCCCGGCCGGGATCGATCCCGACGCGCTTCTCCAGTCGGCGCTCGACGCCGGCCTGCACTACAGCCCTGGCGACGTGTTCTGCGGCGACGGCCAGCGGCGGACGCCATCTGGCGCTCTCGTTCGCCAACCACACCCCGCCGAGATCGACGGCGGGCATCAAGCTGCTCGGCGAGCTCCTGCGAAAGCAGCTCGGCCGAGCGCCGGAGCATCGCATGACCAACCATCGTTCGGCCGGTCCGCCGGCAAGCGACCCGTGGACCTGGATCTTCCTCGTGAGCGGCCTCGGCAATCTCGCCAACGGGCTCTGGATGCTCGCCGACCCCGCCCATTGGTACGCGACGCTGCCCGCCGCCGTCCCCGACTTCGGCCCGCTGAACGAGCATTTCGTGCGCGACATCGGCTCGGCGTTCACGATGCTCGGGGTCGGCACTGGTCTGGGGCGCGTTCCGCTCGGCCGTGCGGGTGCCCGTGCTCGTGCTGGTGACGCTCTTCAGCGGCGCTGCACGCGCTCGTGCACGTCTACGACACCGGCCGCGGCCTGGTCGGCCCCGAGCATTGGGGCATCGACTTCCCCGCCGTCTACCTGCCGACGGCCGTGTTGATCGTGCTCACGATCGTGCTCGTCCGGCGCACCGAGGTCGCGTCCGTGACGTGGCGCACGACACTCGCGCGTCGCCGCCGGCATCGCGATCGGGCTCGGCCTCGCGAGCGTGCCGTTCCTGCAATACGCGGCTGCCACGCCCATCAGCACGCGACGGACGTCGCGCACGCGCATCATTGAAAGGAGACTCTCCATGCGTCTCGCACCCATCGAGAACCCGAAGGACATCGTCGGCAAGCTCGCGTACTGGATGACCGAAGCGCCGGCTCGGCAAGGTCATCACGCCGATGAAGGTGATCTACGCCCGCCTGCCCGCGCTCTTTCGCCACGCCTACCAGCAGATCCAGATCGTCGAGAGCAAGATCACGCTCGATCCGGTGATCAGCATCCTCGTCCGCACGTGGCCGGCGATGATCAACGAGTGCACCTTCTGCGTCGACATCGCCAAGGCCGCCGCCCTCTACAAGCACCTCACGCTCGACAAGCTCGAGGCGCTGCCGTCCTACCGCACGAGCCCGCTGTTCGACGCGCGCGAGCGCGCGGCGCTCGCGTACGTCGAGGAGGCGACGCGCCGGAAGCACGTCGAGCGACGCGACCTTCGCCGAGCTCCAGACGCACTTCAACGAGCGCGAGATCGTCGAGATCACCTGGCTGAACGCGCTCGAGAACTACTACAACCTCTTGAACCTGCCGCTCGGCATCGAGGCCGACGGGCTCTGCGCCATCGCAGCGGCGGCAGCGGCGCCGCCGCGAGGCGGGCGTGAGCGCGCGCGGCGATCAGGGCGTCCAGCGTGCGCGCGATGGCATCGGCGACCGCGAGCCCGTCGAGCGCGGCACTCACGATGCCGCCCGCGTAGCCCGCTCCTTCGCCGCACGGGTAGACGTTCGCGACGCGTCGGGGCGGCGAGCGTGGCGGGATCGCGGACGATCCTGCACCGGGCTCGACGAGCGCGTCTCGACGCCGACGACGACGGCGTCGCGCGTGTCGAAGCCGCGGAGCGTGCGCCCGAAGCGCCGGAGCGCGTCCCGCAGTCGCGTCGCGACGAACGGCGGCAGCATGTCGTCGAGGCGCGCCGCGCGCACACCGGGCCGATACGAGCAGGCCGGAAGGTCGGCGCTCGCGCGCCCGGCGACGAAGTCGACGAGCCGCTGGCCGGGGCGACCTGCGCGCCGCCACCCGCGGCGTGGGCGGCCGCCTCCGAGCATCGCCTGCAGCGCCGTCCCGCCGGTCGGGCCGGGAAAGCCGAGCGCCGCGACGTCGCCGGGCTCGAGCCCGACCACGATGCCGCTGTTCGCGAACGGCGAGTCGCGACGCGCGAGCGACATGCCGTTCACCACCACCGCATTCGGCTTCGGTCGTCGCCGGCACGATCCAGCCGCCCGGGCACATGCAGAACGAGAAGACGCCGCGCTCCTCGACCGTGGTCGCCAGGCGATAGGCCGCCGCCGGCAACGGGAAGCGGTGCGGCGTCGGCGCCGTACTGTGCCTGGTCGATCAGCGGCTGCGGATGCTCGACCCGCACGCCGAGCGCGAACGCCTTGGCTTCGAGCTCGAGCCCGGCGCGTGCCGCGACGCCGTACACGTCGCGCGCGCTGTGCCCCGTCGCCAGCACGACCGCCGACGCGCGCGATCTCGCGCCCGTCGGCGCACCGGACACCATCGACGCGCTCCGCCGTCCACGACGAGCTCGGTCATCGCGCGCGCCGAACACGACCTCGATGCCGGCCCGCGCGAGGGTGGCGCGGAGCGCGGTCACGATCTTGGGGAGACGGTTCGAGCCGACGTGGGGACGCGCCTCGACGCGAATGTCGGGATCGGCGCCGTGCGCGACGAGGGCAGTCGAGCACGGCGGCGACCGGTCCGCGCTTCTGCGAGCGGGTGTAGAGCTTGCCGTCGCTGTAGGTGCCGGCGCCGCCCTCGCCGAAGCAGTAGTTCGACTCGGGATTCACGACGCCCTCGCGGTTCAGGACGGCGAGGTCGCGGCGGCGCGCTTGCACGGCCTTCCCGCGCTCGAGCACGACCGCCGGCACGCCGTGCTCCGCGAGACGGAGCGCCGCGAAGAGACCGGCCGGACCGCCCCCGACGATCACGACCGGACGCCCGGTCGCGGCGGCGGAAACGTCGGCAGCGCCGGCAGCGATCGCCAGGGCGACGGCCTCGCCGCGCAGCCAGACCCGGAGACGCAGCTGGTACCGAACGCTGCGCCGGGCATCGAGCGCGCGGCGGAGGACGCGGACCTCCGCGACGTCGTCCGCGCCGCATCCGACCGACACGGCTCACCGCCTGCACGGAGCGCGCCCGGATCGAGCGCGACGTCGGGTCGTACGGCGAGGTCGAGGTCGCGGGGCATGGCGCCGTCCGCCGTGCGCCGGGTCAGCGCGCCGCGAGCCCGCGTGCCATCGCCGCCACGATCAGCGCGCGCGGCGGCGACCGGATCGGCGGCGTCGCGGATCGGCCGGCCGACCACGAGGTAGTCGGCGCCCGCCCGCATCGCCGCCTCCGGGCGTCTCGACGCGCTTCTGGTCGCCGCGCGCGTCGCCGGCCTGGCGAATGCCGGGCGTCGAGGATCACGAAATCCGGACCGCACGGCCCGTCGGATCGCGGCGACCTCGCGCGGCGACGCGACCACGCCGTCCATGCCGCTCGCCTTGCGCGAGGCGCGCCAAGCCGCACCACCTGCCGGCGTCCGCCGTGCCGGCGACGCCGACGCGACGGAGATCGGCGTCGACGAGGCTCGTCAGCACCGTCACCGCGAGCAGGATCGGCCGCCGCAAGCGCTCGCGCCGGCAGACGTCGTCGACCGCCGCGACCGTCGCCGCCATCATCTCGGCGCCGCCCGCCGCGTGGACGTTGAACATGCGCACGCCGAGCCGCGCCGCCTCGACGCCGGCGAGCGCCACCGTCTGCGGGATGTCGTGGAACTTGAGATCGAGGAAACACCTCGGCGCCGCGCCGCTGGCACGCGGCGCACGACGTCGGGCCCGGCATGCATGAAGAGCTGCTTCCCGATCTTGAAGAGGCCGACCTCGCCGCGCGAGTCGACGCACCAATCGATCGGCGTCGCGGACCGAGTCGACGTCGAGCGGAAGCACGAGCCGGCGGCGCGCGGCGGCTCGGCTCACGCGAGCGTCTCCGCTGTGAGCTCACCCGGCGATCTCCGCCGCGACCATCTCCGCGACCCGCGCCACGACCTCGGCGACCGGCACCTCGGTCGCGGTCTTCTCGGTGCGGCGCTTGAGCTCGACGGCGTCGCGCTCGAGCGCCCGCGGGCCGATCGTGATGCGGAGCGGACAGCCGATGAGATCGGCGTCCTTGAACTTGACGCCGGGCCGCTCGTCGCGATCGTCGAGCAACACGTCGACGCCGCGCGCCGTCGAGCTCGTCGTGGATGCGCTCGGCGGTCGTTCGCAGGCGCTCGTCGGTGACGTTCACCGGCACGATCACGACGTGGAAGGGCGCGAGCGGCATCGGCCAGACGATGCCGGCGTCGTCGTGGTTCTGCTCGATCGCGGCGGCGATGGTGCGGGTGACGCCGATGCCGTAGCAGCCCATCTCGAGCACGCGCTCCTTGCCTTCGGCGTCGAGGACGGTCGCCTTGCAGCGCCTCGCTGTACTTGGTGCCGAGGTAGAAGACCTGCCCGACCTCGATGCCGCGCTGGAGCACGAACGGTGCCGCGCACCGCGGGCAGCGGTCGCCGGCGGTCGGCGATGCGGAGGTCGACGAACTCCGCGCCGGCGAAGTCGCGGCCGCGCTGACCCCGCTGACGTGCGTGTCGGCCTTGTTGGCGCCGGTCACGGCATCGGTGATGCCGGCGAGCGCGTGGTCGGCGAGCAGCCGCACCTTGCCGCAGAGACCGATCGGCCCCGCGAAGCCGACCGGCGCGCCCGTCACGCGCTCGACGACGTCCTCGGGCGCGAGCTCGACGCCCGGCGTCCCGAGCGCGTCCTTGAGCTTCGGCTCCGAGAGCGCGTGGTCGCCGCGCACCAAGGCGACGACGACGGTCATCGCCGGCGACGTAGAGCAGCGTCTTGATGAAGCGCTCGGGCGCGAGCTTCAGGAACGCCGACACCTCCTCGATCGTGCGCCGTCCGGGCGTCGCGACCTCGTCGAGCGCGGCCGTCGCATCCCGCCGGACGGCGGCGCGCCGGCGCCGATCCCGGCCTTCTCGACGTTGGCGGCGTACTCGCAGGCGTCGCAGCTCACGATCGCGTCCTCGCCCGAGTCGGCGAGCACCTGGAACTCGTGCGAGCGGCTGCCGCCGATGGCGCCGGTGTCGGCCTCGACCGGGCGATACGCGAGCCCGCAGCGGTCGAAGATGCGGCGGTAGGTGCGTGAACATGTTCTCGTACTCGCGATCGCAGTCGGCGCGATCGACGTGGAAGGAGTACGCGTCCTTCATGATGAACTCGCGGCCCGCGCATGAGCCCGAAGCGCGGCCGCACCTCGTCCCGGAACTTGCTCTGGATCTGGTAGAGGTTGATCGGCAGCTCGCGGTACGAGCGCACGTCGCGGCGCACGAGGTCCGTGATCACCTCCTCGTGGGTCGGCCCGAAGCAGAAGTCGCGGTCGTTCCGGTCTTTGATGCGGAGCAGCTCCTTGCCGTACTTCTCCCAGCGCCCGCTCTCCTGCCAGAGCTCCGCCGGGACAGACCGCCGGCAGCAGCACCTCCTGCGCGCCGGCGCGATCCATCTCCTCGCGGATGATGCGCTCGACCTTGCGCAGCACGCGCACGCCGAGGGGCAGGAAGTCGTAGATGCCACGCGCCACCTGGCGGATCATCGCCGGCGCGCAGCATCAGCTTGTGACTCACCACTTCCGCCTCGGCCGGCACGTCGCGCAGGGTCGGGATCAACATTCGTGATTGGCGCATCCGGCTCCTATATCGTGCCGGCCGTCGATTGCACCAACTTGCGCGCCCGCCGTGGTCCGCCTGCGCGTGTGGTCCGCGGCGGACCTGGTATAGCCGCGCGCGAGCCGCGCCGGCATGGACTTCGGATTCAGACCCAGAGCAGGAGATGCTGCGCGCCTCGGTGCGGAAGCTGCTCGACGCCGAGTGCCCACTCGACGCTCGTGCGCGCGATGCTCGCCGACGCGACCGCGCACGCGCCGGCGCTCTGGCGGCAGCTCGCCGACCTCGGCTTGCTCGGGATTCTCGTCCCTGCGGAGCACGGTGGTCAGGGCGGCACGCTCCTCGACCTCGTGGTCGTCCTCGAGGAGATGGGAAGTCCCTCGTCCCGGGGCCGCTTCTTCGCGACGACGGTGCTCGGCGGGCTCGCGATCGCGCTCGCCGACGCGCCGGAGCACCAGCGCGCGTCGTTACCGGCGCTCGCGAGCGGGGCGCGGCCCGCGACGTTGGCGGTCGACGTCGGCGCCGCCGCGGTGCCGCCCGCGTGCGACTGCCGAGCGCGCGGCGACGGGCTGGCGCCTCGTCGGCGAGATCGCATTCGTCATGGACGCGCACGTCGCCGCGACGTTGGTCGTTCCGGCGCGCACCGGCGACGCGGTCACGCTCTTCGTCGTCCCCGCCGACGCCGCCGGCCTGACGGTGACCCCGCAGCGCACCGTCGACCTGACGCGCCGGCTCTGCACGGTGCGCGCTCGACGTCGACGCTCCCGGCGAGCGCGACCTCGGCGCCGTCGGCGACGGCGCGGGCGTGTTCGACCCGGGTCCTGCGGCACGCGCGCGGTCGGGTCTCGCCGTCGAAGCGATCGGCGTCGCGCAGCGTGCGCTCGACCTCTCGGTCGCCTACGCCAACGAGCGGACGCAGTTCGGCCGCCCGATCGGCAGCTTCCAGGCCGTGAAGCACAAGTGCGTCGACATGATGGTCGGGATCGAGACCGCGCGCTCGCTCGCCTACTACGCGGCCTGGGCCGTCGCCGAGGACGCCGCCGATCGTCGACAGCGCCGTGGCGATGGCCAAGTCGTACGCGTCCGACGTCGCGATCACCGTCACCAGCGAGGCCATCCAGGTGCATGGCGGGATCGGCTTCACGTGGGAGCACGACATCCATCTGTACCATCGTCGCGCCCTCGCGATCGGCGCCGCGTTCGGCAGCGCCGTCGAGCACCGCGAGACCGTCGCGCGCGCGCTGCTGACCTGACCCGGGCGCGGTTCGACCGCGATCAATCGAGCGGGAGGTCCGTGCGATTGCCCCACTCGTTCCACGAGCCGACGTAGCTCCGGCACTCGCAGGTACCCCGCGGCCCGAAGCGCGATCCAGCTCTGGGCGGCACGGTAGCCCGCCTTGGCAGTAGGTGATGACTTCGCTGGTCCGGCGACGCGCCGACCGCCTCGTAGAGGCTCCGCAGCTCGGCGGGCGCGCGATAGCGGCCGTCGGCGGTGAGGTTCGCGGTGGACTCGAGGTGCACGGCGCCGGGGATGGCGCCCGCCGCGCGCCGCCCGCACGAGCGTCCCGGTGTACTCGGCGCGTGAACGGGCATCGACGATCGCGACCTCGCATTGCCGAGCGCCATCAGCACGTCCTCGACCGTCGCCATCACCTCGGGGCGCCGCTACGACGAGCTGAGGGTCGCGGCGAGCTCCGCCCGGCGACGGCGTCGCGGACGACGGGACGGCGCTTCGGCGCGCCAGCGTCCGATGCCGCCGTCGAGCAGCCGCGCCTCGGGGTGGCCGAAGAGCGCGAGCAACCACACGAGGCGCGCCGCCCGCACCCCCGAGCCTTCCTCGTAGACGACGACGGGCTCGTCGCGCGTGACGCCGCGGAGCTCGAGCAGGTGCTGCATGATCCACTCGAAGGCGCGGAGCGGCGCCGGCCGGCGTGTCGATCAGGCTGATGCCGAAAGGATCGAGGTGGAGCGCCCCGCGGACGTGTCCGGCCGCGAAGAGCGACGCGGGCCGGGCGTCGAGCGAGACGAAGCGGCCGCTCGTGCGCGAGATGCTCGGCGAGGTCGGCGGGCTGATCAGCAGCGTGGACCGACAGCGCGGTCGCATCCGCGCTTCGACCCCGCGCCGTGACCGACGCCATCAACTATGCGCGAAGTTCTCGAGGTTCTTCGCGCGCGACGGATTGCGGAGCTTGCGGAGCGCCTTGGCCTCGATCTGCCGGATGCGCTCGCGCGTCACCTGCGAAGCGCTGGCCGACCTCTTCGAGCGTGTAGTCGGACTTCTCGCCGATGCCGAAGCGCAGGCGCAGGATCTGCTCCTCGCGCGGCGTGAGCGTCGCGAGCACCTTGCGGGTCTGCTCCTCGAGCGACAGCGCCATCGCGCGCGTCGGCCGGCGAGATGCTCTGCCGGTCCTCGACGAAATCGCCGAGCGAGCTCTCCTCGTCGTCGCCGATCGGCGTCTCGAGCGAGACCGGCTCCTTCACGATCTTGAGCACCTTGCGGATCTTGTCGCGGCGGCATCTCCATCTGCGCCGCGATCTCGTCGGGCGACGGCTCGCGCCCGAGCTGCTGCACGAGGTAGCGCGACGTACGGAGCACCTTGTTGATCGTCTCGATCATGTGCACCGGGATGCGGATGGTGCGCGCCTGGTCGGCGATCGCGCGCGACACCGACTGGCGGATCCACCACGTCGCGTAGGTCGAGAACTTGTAGCCGCGCTGGTACTCGAACTTCTCGACCGCGCGCATGAGGCCGATGTTGCCTTCCTGGATGAGATCGAGGAAGCCGAGGCCGCGGTTGGTGTAGCGCTTGGCGATCGAGACGACGAGTCGGAGATTCGCCTCGATGAGCTGGCGCTTGCCTTCCTGCGCCTTGTACTCGCCGCGCCGGATCGCCGCGAAGGATTCGCGCAGCTCCTGCTCGGTCATCTGGGTCTCGCGCTCGACGACCTTGATGCGCTTCTTGGCCTCGCGGACGTCGGCGGCGATCTGTGCGAGCTGCTCGGCGGTCTTCCGCAGGGGAGCGGGCCGCGCCGGTTTCGCCTTGCCCTTCACGGGCTCCTTCCGCGGCGGCTCGGGCTCGTAACGGCGGATGGTCGAGCGTTGCGCGTCGAGGGTGGAGATCGCCTCCTTCAGCTTGTCGACGATGACCGTCACCTGGCGCGCGCCGAGCGGCACCTCCGGAGAGGACGCCGTGGATGCTCGGCTTGATCGCTTCCAAACGGATGTCGATCTTGCGCCGCCGTCTTCGCCGAGGTCTTCTTCTTGCCCTTCTCCGCGACGAGCTTCTCGCGCTCGTTCACCAAGCGGCGGAGCCGCAGAGATGTGCTTCAGGAACGCACCGACGCGCGCGTCCTCGCGCTGCTCGGTCGCGCCCTCGCCGTTGGCCGCTTCTTCCTCGTCGTCACCGAAGAGGTGGCGTCCGTCGATCTCGCCGTCGCGGAGCCGATCGGCGAGGTTCAAGACGTACTGCAACGCCAGCGGCAGCGAGAAGACGGCCTTCCGCACCTCGAGCTCGCCCGCCTCGATGCTCTTGGCGATGACGACCTCGTCCTCGCGCGGAGAGCAAGGCGACGCCGCCCATCTCCTGGAGGTACATCCGGACCGGATCGGACGAGTCGCGGAGGAGCGACGAGCGATCTTCGCGCTCTTCTTTCTCCTCCGGTACTTCCGGAACCCACTCTTCGTCTTTCTCCTCTTCGGCCTCGGCGAAGGGGCTGTCTTCGGCAGCTTCGACGGCGATCTCGCCGTCACCGTCGCCGTCACCGAGCATCGAGATGACGCTGTTGATCTCTTCGACGACGTCGGATCGCCGCCGAACTGCTCGCGATCGCCGGCGGGAACGTACTGCGCTCGCGACCGATCTCGACCACTCGATTGAACTTCGAGGGGACGGCGCTCGCTCGCGGGCTTGTCCTTCTTGGGTCGGGATATGCTCTTCATCGCCGGGGACGTTCTCCGCTGACGCTTTCGCATGGACGCGGCGCGCATCGTAGCGCACACCTATCGTGGGTCGGCACAGTGCAGCCGGAGCTGCTGCTGGCGGGGGCAAAAGACACGGTTCGAGGGTCGAGCTTAAAGGTCGCCAGCGGTGAAGTCAATACAAACTTTTGATCTAACGAAGGAAAAGGCGCCACGGTCGGATCCCCGTCAGGACCTCGCGGGGGCACCCTCAGGCCGGTTTCGAGGATGCTTTGCAGGCACGGCCATGCTGCTTCGCCTCGAGGCCGGCCTTGAGCGGATCGTAGGCGGTGAAGTTCAGGAGCCGGAGCACGGGCCGGCCATCGACGAGGTCGATGATGTTGAGGCCGCCGAAGTCCTGCTCCGATGTTGGCGAGCCCGGGCTCGACGGTCCCGAGGATCCGACCGAGCACGGCGTTGTTCACGCCGCCGTGCGCCACGATCACGACGCCGCCGCCAGTCGGGGCGTGCCGATCAAGCTCGGCGAAGAAGCGGCCAGACCCGCTCCGCGGAGCTCGCGATACGTTTCCGCCGCCGAGGTACGGCGTATCCCAGCGCGTCTCGGGGTCGACGAAGTAGCCGATGGCCTGGCGGAGGAACCCGGCCACGTCCTGGTTCGTCGACGGCGGCCGAGGATCGACGAGATCGCCCGGCATGATCTCGCGCAGCGCGTCGACGGTCGTGATCGGGACCCCGGAGGCGCCCGGCGAGCGTCCGGCGCGGTCGCCTGCGCCCGCTCGAGAGGGCTCGCGTAGATCGCGTCGATGCGCGAGTCGGGCGGATCAGCTCCTCGAGCGCTTCGATCTGCCGGTAGCCCGCCGGCGTGAGGTCGTCGGTCCCGCCGGTGCCGGCCCCGTAGAGGGTCTCCGCCGTGGCGCACGAGAAAGATGCGCCGGGTCGAGATTCGGAGGTCGGCACGGAGCGCGAAGATAGGGAAAGAGCACGCACTCACGCCACCTCGCCGAGCCGCTTGGTGCGGCACGCCGCGCCGATGGGCGAATATAAGGCGAATGTCGACCCGCCCACCCGGCCGCGGCACCACCGTCAATCCCGCCAATCGCTACGGAGTCCCTCCACGTCGAGACCGATCCGAGGACGAGCCGCGCAGAGGCGGCGACGTCGCGGACCGACGCCACTTCTACCGCGACACGAGCCGGAGCGTGCTCGCCGAGAACGCGAGCCCGGACGTCGGATTCCGCTTCAGCCTGAATCCCTATCGCGGCTGCGAGCACGGCTGTGTCTACTGTTACGCGCGCCCCTCGCACGAGTACCTCGGCTTCAGCGCCGGGCCTCGACTTCGAGCGTCGCATCATGGTGAAGGACGACGCGCCCGAGCTGCTGCGCGCGACGCTCGCGCTCGCCGCGCTGGCAGCCGCGAGGTGGTCGCGCTCTCCGGCAACACCGACTGCTATCAGCCGGTCGAGCGCCGGCTCGGGCTCACGCGCCGCTGCCTCGAGGTCTTCGCTCGAGTTCCAGAACCCCGTCGCGGTGATCACCAAGTCGGCGCTGGTCGCGCGCGACGCCGACCTGCTTCGCCGCGCTCGCCGCCGACCACGGCGCGGCCCACGTGCACTGTCTCGATCACCACGCTCGACGCCGAGCTCGCGCGCCGCATGGAGCCGCGCGCGGCGCAGCCCCGAGCGCCGTCTCGAAGCGATCGCGGCGCTCGCCGAGGCCGGCGTCCCGGTCGGCGTCATGGTGGCGCCCGTCATCCCCGGCCTCAACGACGCCGAGATCCCGCGCATCCTCGCGGCCGCCGCCGCGCCGGGCGCGCGGAGCGCCGAGCTGGACGCTGCTCCGGCTCGCGAAGCCGCTCGACGACGCTCTTCACCAACTGGCTCGCCGAGCACTATCCCGACCGGCAAGCCGCGTGCTGCACCGCATCCGCGAGACCCGCGACGGCCGCATCTCCGATCTCGCAGTTCGGCCGCCGCATGCGCGGGACCGGCGCCTATGCCGAGCAGATCGCGGCGCTCTTCGCGCGTCGCGGCGCGCAAGCACGGACTCGACCAGCCGCTCCCGCCGCTCTCGACCGCGGCCTTCCGACGTCCGCCGGCGGTTGGCGATCAGATGCGCCTCCTGTAGACGGTCGACCACTGGCTGCCACGACCAGCGCACTCCGACGCCGTCGACTTCCTCGTCGCGACGCGACGACCTCCACCGCACCACGTTCGTCCTCGCGACCTGCCGGCGCTCGCGGACGGACAGGTGCTGCTGAAGATCGACGCCTTCGCCTTCACCGCCAACAACGTGACGTACGCGGTCTTCGGCGAGATGATGCGCTACTGGGAGTTCTTCCCGGCGGCGGACGGCTGGGGCCGCGTCCCCGTCTGGGGCTTCGCGGACGTCGTCGCAGTCGCGCCACTCCGGCGTCGCCGTCGGGGCGCGCTTCTACGGCTACTTCCCGATGTCGACGCACCTCGTGGTGCAGGCCGCCGACGTGAGCGCGACCGGGTTCGGTCGACGCCGCGCAACCGCCAAGACTCTGCCGCCCGTCTACAACCGCTACATCCGACATCGGAAGACCGACCCCGCGCTACGACCCGCGGCGCGAAGACAGGCGTACATGCTGCATCCGCCCGCTCTTCGGGACCGCGTTCCTGCTCGACGATTTCTCGCGGAATGCAGAGTTCCACGGCGGCGCGCGCCAGTCGCGCTGTCGAGCGCGTCCAGCAAGACGGCGATCGGGTCCTCGCCGCGCCTCCTGTCGGCGCGTGCCGGACGCACGTCACGAGGTGATCGGGCTCACCTCGCCCAACAACACGGGCCTTCGTGACCGGGCTCGGCTACTACGATCGCGTCGTCCTCTACGACGCGCCTCGACGATCTCTCGCCCGACGACCGGCCGCGTCGTCTTCGTCGACATGGCGGTGCAACGGCGCCGTCCGCGACGCCGTGCATCGACGCGCTGCGGCGATCGGCTGCGCTACAGCTGCTGCCGTCGGCGCTACGCATCTGGAGCCAGATGGCTGACGGCGCCGCGGATCTTCCGGTCCGCCGCCGGCCTTCTTCTTCGCGCCCGATCGGGTCCGGCAGCGCGCGCGCGATTGGGGTCGCGGCCGGAGTTGCAACCGCCGCCTCGCGGCCGCGCTGAAGCAGTTCGGTCGGCCAGCTCGATCGCTGGATTGCGCGTACGACGCGCGGCGCGGTCGAGGCCGACGTCGAGCGCGTCTACCGCGCGACCCTCGACGGCACGCGCCGACCCCGCCGTGGGCCACGTCGCTGTCGCTGTAGCACGGCGCGGACGCGCGTCGTATGACCGTCGTCCATGCACCCGCCACGCCTCGAATCCGTCGTCCGCGACTTCTGCCGCGCCGTCGAGCGCCGCGACGTCGACGCGCTCGTCGACTTCTTCACCGCCGACCGCCGTCTACCACGAACATCCCGCTCCGCCCCGCTGACCGGTCGCGACGCGATCGCGAGCACGCTCGCGCAGTTCATCGCGCCCGCGACGCGCGTCGAGTTCGAGATCGCTCGGGCTCGCCACCCACGGCGTCGACCGTCTTCACCGAGCGCGGTCGACCGCTTCGAGATCGCGCGGCAAGCACGATCGAGCTCCCGGTCATGGGGGCGTTCGAGGGTCACCTGACGCGGAAGATCCGCGCCTGGCGGGATTATTTCGACATGCAGCAATTCACGAGTCAGCTCGGCTTGAGGTCGTAACGATCGATGCCGCGCGGCGGCGCGATTGGAAGCGGCCGTGGCCGCGACCCTCGACGCCGACGGGTGGGCGCGGCTCCCGAACCTTCCTGACGGCGCGCCAGTGCGCGAGCGATCCGGTCGCTGTTCGCGCGCGATCGCCTCTTTCGCTCCGACGATCGACATGCAGCGGCACGGCTACGGACAGCGGTCAGTACCGCTACTTCGCCGTACCGCTCCCGGCGCTGGTCGCGCGGCTGCGGACGGACGCTCTACGTTCCGCTTCGCCGCCGTCGCGCGCGCGTGGGCGGAGCGCCTCGGCAGCGACCCGCCGCGGTATTCCGCCGACGCTCGCCGGGCTTCGTCGCGCTGCTGTCACGCGGCCGGCCAGCGCCGCCCGACGCCGCTCGTCCTGCGCTACGGTCCGCGGCGACTGGAACGCGCTGCACCAGGACCGCTACGGCGCGGTCGCGTTTCCGCTCCAGGTGCTGATCGTGCTCTCGAGCGGGGCCGCGACTACGAGGGCGGCGAGGTCGTGCTGGTCGAGCAGCGCCCGCGCGCCCAGTCGCGCGCGACGACGATCACGGTCGACGCCGGCGAGGGCATCGTCTTCACCAATCCGGGAGCGTCCGGTCCGCGGCACGCGCGGCGACCATCGCGTCGCTGATGCGCCACGGCGTGAGCGTGCTGACGCGCGGCGAGCGCTACACGCTCGGCATCATCTTCCACGACGCCGAGTGAGCGCGGATCGTCGGCTCACGCCGTCGCAACGCGCGGCTACCACTGTTCCGCGCGGACCGCGCGTCGCTCGTATCCGGCGGCACCGCAAGCGCGTCGCGAAGACGCCCCACCATCGCGCTCGACGCCGCAGATCCAGAAGCGGCGGCTGCGATCCGCGTCGTCGCGGACGAAGCGCTCGAGCACGAGCTCCTCGAGCGCGGCGATCGGGCCGAGCTCGGCCTCGGTCGCGAGCAGCACCGGCTCCCAGTCGAGCCGCGGATGCCGCCGCCGCCAGATGCCTCGAGCTCGTCGCGATAGAGGAGCTCGTGGTCGTAGCGCGCGCCCTGCAGCACCGTGATCGGGTGCGTTCCGCCGCGCTCGAGCGCGCGCCGCACCATCGGACGGATGCGGCGCGATGCCCGTGCCTTCGCCGACGAAGACGAGCGGCACCGGCGGCGGGTCGGCGAGCGCGAAGCTCCCGAACGGTCCGGTGAAGCGCGATCTCCGTCTCCGGGCGACAACCCGAAGAGGTACGCGTCGACCCGGGCCCGCCGGGCCACGAGGTCGACGCAGATCTCGAGCTCGGAGTCTTCCGGACTCGACGCCAGCGAGTAGGCCCGCACGAGCGGCGCTCCCGGGCCGACCGGGCAACGCGCACGAGATGAACTGCCCCGGCGTGAAGGCGAGCCGCTCGCCCGGAGGCAGCCGCCAGGAAGAACGAGCGGCGTCCCGGGCAGGTGCTCGTGGACGCGCGCCAGCGTGCGCGTGATGCACCCGGCGCTCGGCGCTCGTCGCCTCCATCGTGGACGACGCCTATCACGGACTACGCCGTCGCCGACAGCCGCCAATCGATCGGCGTCTGTCGGTGTGCGCGACGAGCGCCGCGTTCACCGCGCGAGAACGGCCGCGAGCCGGCGAACAGCCGCTGCGAGGCGGCGACGGATGCGCGCCCTCGATCACCGTGTGGCCGCGTCCGTCGACGAGCGCGGCCTTCTTCCGGGCATGGTTGCCCCAGAGGACGAACGACGACTGCGGCTGCGTCGCGCGTCGACGGCGCGGATCGCCGCGTCGGTGAAGCGCTCCCAGCCGCGATTCTTGTGCGAGTTCGGCGCGTGCGCCTGACCGTCAGGACCGCGTTCAGCATCAGGGATCCCCTGGCGGGCCCACGCGACCAGATGGCCATGCGGCGGCCGGACGAACTCCGGGACGTCGGCCGTGAGCTCCTTGTAGACGTTCACGAGCGACGGCGGCGGCGCGACGCCGGGCTGCACCGAGAAACAGAGCCCGTGGGCTTGCCCGACGTCGTGGTACGGGTCCTGGCCGAGGAGCACGACCTTCACCCGCTCGAGCGGCGTCAGCGCGAACGCCGCGAAGACGTCGTCCTCCGCGGGAAACACCTGGCGCGCTGCGCGCGCGTGCGTCGACGAAGCCGTGCGAGCTCCCGGAAGTAGTCAGCGCGCGAGCTCGGCGCCGAGGCGCCCCACGCCACGACGCCGGGAGGTCGACCTTCATGCCCGCGTCAGTGGCTGCCCGGAGACCTGGTTGATCGTGTATTTCGGGATGACGATCGTGATGTCGCCCTTGCAGATCGCCTGACACCCGAGGCGCGAGTGCATCGGTGAGCCCGGGCGCGGTGTCGAGGCTCGTCCTCTTCCTTTTCGGTGCTCGGCGAGAGGTTCTGCTCGCCTTCCCTTCACGATCACGTGACACGTCGTGCAGGCGCACTTGCCGCCGCAGGCGTGCTCCAGGTGGACGCCGTGCCCGAGCAGGATGTCGAGGATCGAGCCCGGCTCGCCGTCGTGATGAAACGGGCCTGAGCCCTCGAACTCGATGGTGCGCTCGGGCGCGCCCGACTCGTAGATGATGCGGATCTTCGGCAAGACCCCTGCGCTTACCATCCCCGCCGGAGAAGCGCGACGTACGCGGAGAAACCCGGCTCCGAGATCACCGACTGCCCTGCGAAACGGACAGACCGTCTGGGGAACTGGACGCGCGCGGGCTGGTCGCCCTCGACACCGATGAGCGCCGGACCGCTCGCCTGGCCGATTGCCGAACCGTTCCGGCGTCTTCCGATCCGCACCGCGCTCACCATGACGCCGTCCGCGCCGGCGCGCGCGGAGTGCACCGCGAATTGCATGCGGTAGTGAGTGTCACCGGACGCACAACGAGAGGAGACGACCGCCATGCCCTACGACGTACGGCAGTTGCTGCAAATGAGTCAGGCACAGCTCGACGAGCTTTTCACGAGCTCCGCTGCCGGGGAGATCCTGAACGGCGAAGCCGAAGGCACGGCGATCGTGGCCCCGGGCACGACGTACAGCCTGGAGATCGCCTCGCTGATCAACCACTTCGCGCGTGGCAGGGCAAGACCTTCGACGCCGCGAAGGGATTGCTCAAGACTCGCATCCTGGCCTTCGGCCTGAACGCGATCATCGCCAAGGTCTACAAGGCGCCGAGCTGGCTCGACGACAAAGAGTGCATCGTGCTCGACTACTCCGACATACGTCCATCGTGGCGCACCGGGTCCGCGACGAGATCCGTCAGATCGGACCGGGGATGTACCTGGGCAAGGTCTACGTGGGAAAGAAGCGCCTGATCGACTTCGCCTGCAATTCTGAAGGTCGGTCCGCGATAGAGGACACCTGCGTGGGATGAGTGGGCATCGCCTTCGAGGGCTGCGCGTGCCGAGCCGCGTTTCACGCGGAGTCGCCGCTGCGTTCGCCGAATCGAGGGTGCCGATCGCGCTGACGGCCGGCACGTCGTCGGGCTCGCTCTGCGCGGCGGCCTTGGCCGCCGGACGGGCGGCGGACCCCGCCCGATCTCTGGCGCGCCCTCGCCGACCGCTCGATCGTCTCGTTCCGTCGCGCCGCGTGGAACCGGCTCGCTCTTCGACATGAGCCACCTGGTGCGGAGCGCGCTCGTCAGGGCGCTCGGCGCGATCGACTTGCGCGACCGGCTCGATCGAGGCGCTGGTCGTCGCGACGCGCCTCCGCGACTGGAGCACGCTGGTATTTTCCAGCCGGAGCGAGCCCACCATGCTCGAGCCGCTCCTCGGGTCGTGCTTCCTGCCGCCCTTCTACGGGCGCCCGATCCGCGTACGCGGCGACCTCGCTCCGTCGACGGAGGCTTCACCGACAACCTCCCGCTCGAGTTGCCTTGCGACGAAGGGCGCCGATGACATCGTCGCGGTCGTGACGTCGCATCGCGGTACCGCCCTCAAATCCATGACGCCGACCCCTTCTGGGTCCCGAAGGTCGACGGCAAGCGCCTCCACGTCATCCACCCCGAACGCGCGCTCGAGATCGGCGCCTGGGACTTCTCGCGCGATCGGATGAACCGTGCGATCGACGAAGGCTACCGGCGAGCGCGCGGAATTGATCGGCAGCTGACTCGGCCCCGCTAGTTCGAACGTCTCGTCTCCGTTCGGCTCGTAGTGCGGCACGCCGTTCATGTCGTGCCGATACTTCGACAGCTCGTAATACATGCGGCGGCGGGCCCGACTTTGATTGCCGAGCGGGCGATGCTCGGCGATGCAGTGCCACGGGTTGTAGGAGAGGCGTCGCGCGAACGCGATCTGCGCCGGCGAATCGAATTTCTGCTTCGGAATGCGCAAGCGTGGCCACCGACACGCGCGGCGACAGCCGCTCCGGCCACAGCACCGCGTTGTTTTCGATCGGCATCAGATGCGGATCGGTCTGCAGCTGCAGGCGAACGTCGAGCTCGACGTCGCCCTGATCGAGCGCCGTGACCATGGCGTTGCGCAGGTAGTCGTCCGGCGGACGCAGCGGCAGGCGCGGGATCGGGGTCCTGCGGTTCGCGCTTCGGCCACACCGAGTACTGCATCGCCTGCCCTTCGCCGAGCAGGTACGGCACGCAGCTGAAGTACGGCGCCTCGAACGGACTGCTCTGCGTCTTGATCCACAGTCCCTGCATGATGAAGTCGAGCACGTGCGGACGGTGGAGATTGAGGAAGTAGAAGATCGGCGCGTTCTTCAGGCTCTCGAACTGCAGCTGCGCGTTCGCGCGCGTGTCCGGCGTCACGAACGTCGGCGTGGACACGCCGAACATGTCCTGCGTGAACTTCTCCTCGTCCATCAACTTCGGGACCGGGCACGCCCATCAGCTTGATGCTGATGCTCATGAACCCGACGTCGTCGATGTCCGGCGTCACGTACGGCCGGGTCCGGAGAAGCGCACCCACGCGCGATAGGTCTTGCGGCTGCGCGTAGATGCCGTGCCGGAACTGCGGCGGCAGGCCGTCGTGGACGATGAACTCCGCACGCACGATGCCGTGGGTCTTGGTGTTGCCGCCGCGCTCGAAGCCGCCCGGCTTCCAGAGCCCGCGCATCTGCGCCCGGAAGCGTATCGATGATCGATTGAGCGAGGCTTCCTCGTCCGGCTGCTCCCGCTCCTCGGCGATCTTCAAGCCCTCGTCCGGGACGCTGCCGGTTGATCAACGCGGTGGTCAGGCGCGCGATCGGGTCGCGCAGCACGGCGTCGAAGGCCGGACGGAGCCAGGGATCGATGCGCCGCTCCAGCTGCATCAGCCGCATCGACGCGTCGCTGATCCAGTTGCAGGAGCGCCGAGCCGGTGTTGGCAGGCGGCACCGGCCGGCTCGTGTTCGAGCCCAACACGTTCCTTTGCATCGTGACCTCCTCTCAGCGCGCCGTCGCCAGGTACCGCAGGGCGCGTATCCCGGGCAGGAAGAAGTACGCGCCGCCCCGCACGGTGACGAACTGCGGCAGGCCGCTCAATCGACGATCCGGACCGTCGGCTTGCGGAATCGAGAAGCCGTCGGTCGGAGACGCCGCAGGATCCGGCACACGGTGGCCGAGCAACGGATCGCGTCTCGCCGGTGAGCCCGGCAAACTTGCTTCCCGATCACCCACGGCGCTCTGCACGAACTCGAACTGGCGCTTGATGTTGGCCACGAGGCAGATGAAGTGGATGCCGGTCTCGCCTGGCGGCTCCGCGCAGGCGCGCGGCCTCGCTGCGCCGTATGTTGCGTCCGCGACGAAGCAGGCGATGGAAGCGCGTGGATGCGACCAGATCCTGCTCCAGCGCCGCCGCGTCGAATCCCAGCATGCGCCACAGACGCGAGAGGATGCCGCGCACGCCGGGCGGCAAATCCGCATTGCGCGGATTGGTCCGCCGAATGTGCGCGCCCAACGGGCAGCGCAGGCCCTGCGGATCGGCCTCGTAGGTGAAGGCGTTCAGTGTCGCGCAGCCGTCGAAGTGCCGCCCGCGACGCATCGTCGCTCGGCGTCGCGAGCGGTGTGCCGTCTTGCTGCGGCCCACCATCGCCGCGGCCAGCCGCTCGCGCAAGCCTGCGATCGCCCCGCCGCTTGCCGGTCCAGCTCGCGCCAGAAGCCCTGCACGTCCTGGTGCAACTGGCGCATCACGAGATAGCAGCCGTTGCGTCCGAGGTCGGCTTGCTCCGGCGCGTCCTCGGCCCGCGGCAGCAGACCATCCGGGTCGCGCTGCGGATCGAGCAGCGGACGCGGCGTGTAGAGCCCGTACTCGTTGGGATAGCCGAGCAGGAACTCGCCGAGACAACTGACGGTTGCTGTACGCGAGCTGGTCGTGGTCACGCACCGGGCGCTTGCGGTCCCAGTCGAGTTGCGGCTGTGAAATGCCGTCGCGTGAATCCGAACGGCTCCGCGCTCCCGCAGCGTCGGCTGTCGACAGGCGCTCGATGCACTCGAAGCCGTCCGCGCATCGCGCCTCGATCTCCGCTCGCCAACGCCGTCAGGCGCCCGGACTCGGCATAGAGAAGCACGGCGACGTGCGGCATCCGGTCGCCGGCGCCCCATGCCCAACGGCTCGGATCGTTGGCGCCGACGTCTCCCAGACGGCGCGCGCGCGGCGCTTCACTGGCCATGCCGTCGACGAATTCGGCCGAGAATCCGTCGCGCAGGTCGGGGGCGACCTCCAACGCGCGCAGTCCCGCGCTCGTGAACGCGATCGTGGAGCGCGGTCTTGGGCAGCGCGCTTCGGCCGTCGACTGCGCTCGTCACCGGCGCGTGCGCCAACCACGGCGCGCCGCGGCCGGATCCTTGACGCGCAGCAGGAGAAAACACGCTTCCGTCGAGGTGCCCGTACCCGAACCGCACCAGGCCCTGAACGTCGTCCAGCTCCACGGGCCTGCCCTGGCTCAGCAGCGTGCTCATAGCAGCCTGCAACCAGGCATCGGCCTGCGCATCGCTCACCGTCGCACGCTCCAGCCCTTCCCGGATGCGCTGATTGCGCTTGAGGTCGACCAGCGCCAGGCCGGGATAGGCCTTGTACCAGACCTGCGTCGGCAACTGATGCCGCCGCTGGAAGTGCTTGAACTTGTGCTCGATGCGCGCGCCGCGCGCGACCAGCCAACGCGTGCGCGGCCAGCCCACGCCGTGGCTGAACGACAGATTCAGGCCCCACGCCACCTTGTTGATGAAGTCGTCCATGTAGGCCTCGTGGCCGCCGTCGTAGTTGCTGGTGAAGACGACCCGGCGCTTGTCGTCGAGAAACGCCCAGAACGCGAAATGAATCGTCTGCACGCGCGCGAGAAGTCCGCGCGTGAAGACGTGGCGGGCGGCGTAGTCGATCAGCACCAGCAGCACGGTCACGAGCCAGCGGCGAAACAATCCCGGCTTGAGCGAGCCGATCGCCGTGTACTGGTTGCTCACGTCGTGGTCTTCCAGACGCTGCAGCTCCAGCAGGGCCGCGCGGTCCGGGGGCGGGCAGATTTCGGCGTCCGCTGTCCTCTTCGCTGCGCAGGACGTAGATCAAGAGCGGCAACAGGACGATCAGCAACGGCAGAAGGATCAGGCCCACGAGCAGGAATGGCGACGAAATGCACGATCTGCGCGATCTGCCAGCGCATGCGGCGTCGGCTCGGACGGCGTGAGACCGAGCCTCGGCGCTCACTTCGGCATCGACGAAGTCGATCAGCTCGCGCCGCAGCCGCTGGGCATCTGCGCTCCCGATGCGAGCGGCGCGCGCGGCACTCTCGCGGCGAGCGCCCGTCGCAGCGCGCTGCTCCTCCTTGACTCTGCCGCACCGTGCGACCGACCCAATTGACGTAGTTGGCCGCGAGTCGGACGTCGATGCGCCGTGCATCCAGGCGAGCAGGTCGCCCTGCGCGCGTCGAAGCCGTCGCAGTGCATGAAGATGCGGCGCAGGCCCGCGTCCGCGCGCCCGAGCCAGATCCGGCGATGCACTCGCCCGCGGGCCCGTCACAGCTGGCGATGAACGCGAGGTAGATCGGCAGCGGTCGGCGGCGCGGACGCCGTACGCCTCGATGTCGCCGAGCGTCGGATCGTCCAGCACCGCCAGCCGCGCGAAATGCAGGCGTTCGAATTGCCCGAACGGCACGAGCGCGTTCGCCGGGTCGGCGATGCCCGGCGTCCGAGTTCATCGTCTCGAGCAGCGCCCGCAGGTCGCGCTCGCGGCCCGGCGTGACCGGCGGCCAGCACCATGAATTGGGACTGCGGCGTCACGGCGTCACGACTGCTGCACGCCGCTCCATACGCGCTCGAGCAACGCCGTGACGTACCGATGCGCCGGGCACTGGTTCCAGGCGCCGACGCAGGAACGGCGACGTCGGCGTCCCGCATCTCGTCGTGGCACTGACCGAGCCGCAGCACGACGCAGCGTCCCGCGTCGCAACGCGGCTTCGCGAGTCCCGCCGGGTGCGTGGCGCGCGTACACCAAGCGTATGAGCGGCCGGCGGCGCGGCGAGACATCGTTCGACCGCCTCGGCCGCCGTGACAGCCCGCGCTCGGCGCCGGCGGCCAAGTGCGCATGCGCGTCAGGGTCTCGACGACGTTGTGGCACGGTGTGTGGTCACGGCGTGCACGGCGGCGGGCTCGCGGCTCCCGCCACGCGTCCGAGGAGCGTCTGCGCGCGTCGCCAACGCGCCGGACCACCGCCACCACCAGCTGCCGCGGGCGGCAGCGGCGCGCGGAAAAGCCCTCACCAGGCAGGCCGCACGATACGTCTCCGGCGTGCGCGCGATAGCTCGGATCGAAGAGGCGTCCGAACACGGTCTGCACTGAGACCCTGACGCCCTCTGACATCGCTGCTTCGTCCCCGCACGTAGCGCGTGAGCACCGGCGAGCTCGCGGCTCGATCGGGACCCATCGCCGTGACCCGATGAGGCGAGTCTTCGAGCTCGCGCTGCCCGCGCGCGCGCGACGGATCCGCCGCGGTCGACGAACGTCGGCAACGGTTGCGCACCGATCGCGAACGCGCGCGCGACGCGCCGCGAGAGGCATCGCGATTCACGAGCGGGCCGGTGCGCTGCACGACGCGCGTCAGATCGGGACTCGCGTCGAGCTCGGTGATCTGCGCGAGGTCGATCGACGAGCAGGACGTCGAGGAGGCATGGGGATCCGGATGCGCCGCGGTGGACCCGATGGCGGAACGGCGGCCGGACGGGACCGTGTACGCGCGCTGGTCGGCACGACCTGCTCGCGAGACGTCGGCATGACGCTACCGGCTCGCGGTCAGCAGGCCGTCGGGACGGAAGCGCCGGATCGGTTCTGCGCCCGGGCGCGGCGTCCACGCGAGCGAGTAGTAGTCGCCGCGGTCCCGCGCCCACGGATCGAACGCGTTCACGACCGTGGCGAGCTCGCGCGACGAGCTCCGGCATCGGTCGCGCAGCAGCACGCGCTTCATCGGCGAGCACCTGCATCTCGTGGCCGTTCGGCTTGCCCTTCTCCCAGACCTTGCCGTCGGGACCGTTGCTCGACCACCCAGTCGAAGCCGAGGTTCGAATAGAACTCGGGGCGGAAGCTCGACGTGAAGAAGCGGTCGCTGAAGAGCCGCCGCGACGCGTTCAGGATGAACACCTGGAACTGGGTCTCCGAGATCGCGAAGCCGTGCGGCCGCGTCGACTCGGCGAGCATGCCGACCACCACGTCGACGTCCTCGACGTTGTCGACCGTGCGTGCCGTCGGGATGGCCGAGGCAGTCGGTGATCGGGTCGCGTCGCCGCTCGCGCTGCGCGCGCGTGATGACCTTCGACGCGTCGCAGATGTGCGTGCCTGCAGACTGTCGCGCAACGTCTTCACGACCACCACGCTGCTGCTCGAGCTCGGCCTTCGCGGCGGCGTCCCCTGCTCAGCGCGCTCGCACGTGCTGGTCGACGAAGTCGTCGAAGCTCGGTGAGCTGCTGCAGGCCGTACTGGCGGCGGAACTCGTTGAAGCGCGGCAACCCGCGCTACGCGGTCGCGGATGAGGTCGAGCGCCGTGACGTCGATGCGATCCGTGGGCGAGCTGCGGCGAGCCTGCCCTTCATCGGCAGGTTCTGGAGGAACTGCGGCATGATTCTGCAGGGTCAGCAGCGCCGAGCCGCTGGCGCCCCATCGACAAGCGCCCAGTTGGCCGAGGCCGCGCGCGGCGAAGGGCGTCGGTCGCCTCGCCGCGGAACGTCTGCACCACCGGCACGGTGGCGACGATGGCGTTCGGATCGCCGTCGAGCCGTCGCGGAGCTCGATGAGGTCCGGGATGAGCGGGTGCAAGCCGATAGACGGTCACGAACTCTTCCGGGAAGTTGAACGGCGACCCGAAGTGGTTCACCCCCGCATCAGGTCCGCTTCGTCGGTCAGCGTCCATCGATCCGTCTTCCTCGGGTCGGCGCGCGAAGATCGCGCCGTCCTCGTAATGATGGCTGCCGAGCCCGACGATGCCGCTGCCGGCCGGCGAAGATCGAATACCATTGCGTGACTCTTCCGGGTCGTCGAAGCGACTGAACGAGTTCTCGACGGACCTGCGCGGTGGCTTTCGAGGCGAGCAGACTCGTCGTCTCGAACGAGCCCGCTCCAGTTGGCGTTCATGCCCGAGGTAGAGCGGCTCGTCGTACAGCAGCTGCGGTCGTCCACTCGATGGTGTGGATCTTGGCGATCTCGGCGGCGACGACCAGCCGCGCGACCTCGAAGAGCTCGTCGTCCGTCACGTCGCCGTAGTTGATGCGACTGACCGGGTTGGCGGGATCGCGCAAGCCCGGAGTCCTCGGCTCTGTGCGTCTGCGGCGCGAAACGCATCGACGAACTGATGTTGTGCTCGCGGGCGAAGACGTTGTGCAGGAAGCTCAGGCCCGCCGTATAGTTGTCCGGAAATCCCGACGGACTCCTGGCCCGCCCACACGGCGTTCTTGGGATCGGCGGCCGTCGAGCAGCGGGCAGATAGCCCGGGTCGCCGCCCCGAGGCCGAGCCGTCCTCGGTCGAGCACCATGAGCAAGCTTGGCGCGATCCGAGCCGGATCGCGCTTGCACGCGCCGTCGCGAGGTGTCGTCGAAGCCGTAGATCTGCGAGCCGTCCCACCACGCCGTCACCTGATTGTTGCGCAGCCGTGCGATGCGCGCGCTCGAGCCGCTGGCGTCCCGTCGCGTCGCGTGAACGTGCGCGGCGGCGTGCGGTCTGCGACGAAGCCCTGGTCGACGACGTCGTCCGGGCCGGCAGCCGAGCGACTCTGCACCTCGAGGGCGCGTAAGCGGCGCTCGACACCGTTCTGGCGCGTCGTCTTGCAGCCCGTGGAAACGAGCGGCTGCCGCCGGTCGTTGTCGCCCTTCACTCATGTGCGAGAACCAATCGTGGGTCATGAACTGGATCCAGAAGGCCGCCATCACGTTCATGAACGGCGCCTTCTGATAGTCGCAGCGGGCCTGCGTCGAGTCGCCGTCGAGTCCGAGACCGTTCGCGCACAGCTCCGATGACTCTGCGGGCGCGTGAACAAGCGGCGGCTGATGACCTGCGGATCGGGCGTCATGAGCCGATGCGGTCGCCGTGTCGATTGCGCGTCAGCTCGTCGTCGCCGAGCTCGGGAAACGTCGACGAGAAGCCCACGTTGGCGTGCCGAGCAGACCGAGTTGCTCGAGCCCATCGCCGGATTTCGGCGTGTCGTTGCAGATGCCGGTGAGATTCCGAAACGCACCAGCTCGTTCGTGCAATGCTGCTTCGCTACGTCGCCACCGACCGGCCGCGTAGTGGGGTCCCCGCTCGGGAGGCGCATCTCGTTCCAGACGTTCGGGATGTGCCCGGTCTGCCAGCCGCGCACGTAGTCCGGGATAGGTGCCGCTGTTGTCGAGCAGGTTGAACTTGATGAGCTCGATGGCGCTGGTACTCGAGGTCGAGGAGCGCGCCGTCGAGACGCCGCGGTCGCGTGGCCCCGAAATGGGGAGGCCGGCCCTCTGAGCCCTGCTCGACGCATCGCCGGTCGCCCCAGTAGTTGGCCCAATCGACCCACGGCGTCGAGCGGAATCGCGTGCGCGTGATCGCCGCCCCGACACGATGCCGTCGTCTCCGCGACCTTGCCGAGAAAGCGTCCGGTCGGCTCGCCGGCGACGCGCCGGAAGCCGTCACCGACCATCTTGCCGCATCCGAACACGTCGTCGCGGCGCAGCGCAGCAGAGCACGCCGGCACGAGCTCCGTGGTCGGTACGAGCAGCAGGACGAGCAGGAACCATCCACGCCGATTCGCCATGACGCCCCTCTTCTCGGTGCACGCCACGACGAGACGACGTGGCCCCACGACCCTTCGTGTCGATCCATGGTGGTGCAAGCGCGATGCCGTGCAGCCGTACGGGCGTCAAGACGCCGCAAACGCGGAGCGCGCCCACGACGAAGTGTCCTGTCCGGATGGACGATGCGTCTGCGCGGGAGGGCATGCGCCGACCTCGTCTCGAGACCCGCCGCGACCCGGAATGGATCCCATGACGAGACCGGCGTGCGGAGGTCACGCTGGCGCGGGCATCCGACGCCGATGCGGGTTCGCAGCTTCGGTATCAGGCGTTGCGCATGAGACTCGCGCTTGCGGGCGGACGCCTCGATGTACTTCTTGCTGACCGGCGAGAGGTCGTGCGGATCCGACGCGGGTCTCGATGAGCGCGAAGGTCTCGGCGCGCGCTCGGCGTCGGCGAGCGCGTCGCGAAACTCGCGCGACCGGTCGACGCGACGTAGCCGCGCGCCGCCCCAGCCGCGCGCCAGCTCGGCGTACGGCCAGTTGGGGATCGTGAGCAGATCCTCGCGCTCGGCGATCGGGCCGGAAGATGCCCCAGCCGCCGTTGTTCATGAGGATCGACGATCGGGCGCAGGCCGTAGCGCGGCGCCTGCGCGAGCTCGACGCCGGTCATCTGAAACGCGCCGTCGCCGCAGAGCACGATCGGCCGCTGGCCCGTCGCCGATCTCCAGCGCCGAGCGCGCCCGGCACGCCGAAGCCCATCGACGCGTAGTAGCCCTGCGCGAGATAGCGCGCCGCCGCGCTCGACGCGGACGTCGAGGCCCGCGAACAGCATGTCGCCCGACTCGGCGATCACCGCACCAGCCGCGCTTGCCGGCGAGGAAGCGGTTCACCTCGCGCAGCATGTCGGCGACGCAGTGATCGCGCGCCGCGAGCGGACCGCGCGCCGGCTTCAGGTTGTCGGCGTACGTGACGCGCTCGCGATGGCGGCGCAGGCGCTCGCGCTGCAGCGCGCGCACGAAGTCGCGGATGCCGACGTCGGTGTAGGTGTGGCAGCTCACGTTCGACGCGGTTGCCGACCGCCCAGATCGACTGGTCGCGCGTGATCTGCGGCGGCCGGCTGCCGAGGTTCATGTCGGTGAGCAGCGTGCCGAGGTTGATCACGAGGTCGGCGCGCGTCGATGCGGCGCGCGGATCGGCGGCGGGCTGAGCGGCCCGATGTGGACGCCCATGTGCTAGCGGGTGGTCCATCGGAAACGCGCCCTTGCCGAGCACGGTCGTCATGCAGGGCGCGCCCATGCGCTCGACGAGCTTCACGACGTCGCGTTGCAGCTTGTAGCGGAAGGTCTCGATGCCGACGATCACCGCCGGCTGCTTGGCGGCGTTGAAGCGCGCCGCGGTCTCGCGCGCCGCCTCGGCCGTCTTGCGCTCGTCGGAGCGCGCGAACTCGAGCGCGCCGTCCCACGCGCGGATCGCCTCGGGCACCTCGATCGTCGCGCTCGACCATGTCGCGGTGGATCTCGAGGTAGCCGGGACGCTGCTCGCGCCAGATCGCGCGCACCACGCGCGTCGACCTCGCCGGCGACGTGCGCGGATCGTCGAGCACGGCGGCGGCGCAGGTGAGCTCGTCGTAGATCCGCGTACTGCGACTCGATCTCCTTCGCCTGATGGTGGATCAGCTGCCCGAGCTTGCGCTCCTCCTCGCCCGGACCGCCGCTCACGACCAGGATCGGCACCCGCTCGGAGAACGAGCCGGCGACCGGGTTCACCATGTTGTGAGCCGCCGCGCGCCGTAGGTGACGCAGACGACGCCGATCCGGCCGGTGGCGCGCGCGTAGCCGTCGGCGGCGAAGCCGACGCCGGGCTCGTGCGACGAGCGTGACGATCTCGCATGCCCGCGCGGCCGTCCGAACTTGAAGAACAGGTTGATGACGAGGTCGCCGGGGATGCCGAAGAGGTGCGTGACGCCGATCTTCTGGAGATAGGCGACGAGAAAGTCGCCGACGCGCATGCGCGCGACCTGCATCATGCGAAGAACTCCTCGACGTTGCCGCTCGTCGACCTCGACGCTCACGCACCGTCTCGTCGCGGAAGACTCGCAGCGCGACCTCGTCGCCGGCGCGATGGTCCCACAGGCGCTCGTAGAACTCACGCCGGCGTCGCGACCTCGCTGGTCGTCGACGGCGAGCACGACGTCGCCTTGCGCGAGGCCTGGCGGCCTCGGCCGGACCGCCCGGCAGCAGAGCCCGGCGATCACGACGTGGCCGCGCAAGCGTGTAGCAGTAGAGCCCGAGCCACGCGCGCGACGGCCGGCTCGGTGCGGCGGCCGTAGCGCAGCAGCTCGTCGCGATGCTCGCGGTAGTGCGTCGATCGGGATCGCGAGCGAGAAGCGGCCGATCTCGTTCAGGTTGAGCGAGACGACGCCGGCGACCCGGCCGCGCCGGTCGAGCAGCGGACCGCCGCCGAGCCCGGGTTCATCGCGGTCGAGAAGATCGGCGCGGTCGAGCGTGTACTCCCAGTTGGCGTCGAAGCGCGTCGAGCGACGTGACGCGCGCCCGAGCTGGCGCGCCGGCCGGCGTCGCCGACGCTCGCGACGATGAACACCTCGTCGCCGACCGCGAGCGCCGGGCTCGCTCGCAGCGACGGCAGCGCCGGAAGTCGTCGCCGGCGACCTGCACGAGCGCGATGCCGGACGCGAAGTCCTGCGCCACCACCTCGCCCGGCGAGCTCGCGGCCGTCGAACAGCGTGACCCGCACGTCGCGACCGCCGAGCACGACGTAGTTGACGGTCGACGATGAGGCCGTCTGCTCTCGACGAGCGTGCCGCTCCCGGCGCGCTCGGTGCCGAGCACGGGCGCCGACGCGATGCGCCTCCGGCACCGTCACCTGCAGATGCACGGTCGCCGGGAGCGTGCGCCTCGAGCAGGCGGACGGACGCGTTCATGGCGACTGCGACGGCGGCTGGCGCGCCCGTCACCTTGCGGAGCGCGGGGCACGATCTTTATGACGGGAGCTTCCGATGCACGCTCGCGAGCTGCACGCTCGACCTCGACCCGTGGTCGCTCTTTCGCGCACTCGCCAGCAAGGAGCGGCCTTTCTTCATCGACGCCGGTCAGCCCTGGGGTGAAGAGTGGGTGTCGTCTATGGGTTTCCGCCCGCGGATGCAATTCCGCGTGACGCGCCGCCGACCCGGCCGATGCGCCGCTCGCGCGTCTCGACGCCGCGTCGCCGCGCTCGCGCCGCCCGCGCGCGATCGCGCGCCGGCCGCGGCCGGTGCCGTTCGCGGGCGGCGTCGTCGCGGCGCTCGCCTACGAGAGCCACGCCATGCGATCGAGCGCACGCCGCCGGCGCCAGGCGAAGCGCCGGACGCGCCGCGCCTCGTCGCCGCCGTCTACGATGCCGCGCTGTCGTACGATCACCGCCGCCGGTCGCTGGATGGCTCGCGAGCTGGCATCTCGACGACGCCGGCGCTCGCCGCGCTCGCCGAGGAGATCCGCGACGCCGCCGCCGATGCGGCGCGGCGCCCGAGTCCGATCGCGCTGCCGATGCGAGACGCGCGGCGATCGCGACCGCAGCCTCGATGCCGCCACGCTACGCCGCACGCGTCGCGCGCATCCACGGAGTACATCGCCGCCGGCGACGTCTACCAGGTGAACCTCACGCAGCGCTTCGACACGCGCCTGCCCGCGCCCGCCGCTCGACGTCTACGGGCGCCTGCGCGCGACGCAGCCGGTGCCCGTTCGGCGCCTACCTCGATCTCGGACCGCGAGCGCGTGCTCTCGAACTCGCCCGAGCTGTTCCTGCCGGCGCCGCGGCGCGCGCGTCGTGACCTGCCCCATCAAGGGCACGCGCCCGCGCGGCGCGACGCGCGGCGCCGACGCGCGCGCTCGCCGACCGAGCTCGCCGACGACCCCGAAGGAGCGTGCCGAGCACGTCATGATCGTCGACCTCGAGCGGAGCGACCTCGGGCGCGTCTGCCGGACCGGCAGCGTCGCGGTCGAGCGGCTGGCGGCCGCGATGCGCCCTTCGCCACCGTGCAGCATCTGCGTCTCGACGGTCGCCGGCACGCTCCGCGCGTCGGTCGACGACCGGCGACCTGCCTGCGCGCCACGTTCCCGAGCGGCTCGATCACGGGCGCGCCGAAGATCCGCGCCATGGAGATCATCGCCGAGCTCGAGCAGGCGCCGCGCGGCTTCTACACCGGCGCGCTCGGCTGGATCGACGCGAGCGGCGACTGCGACCTGAACGTCGCCATCCGCACCGCGGTCGCGCGCGGCGATCGGCTGACGTATCACGCCGGCGGCGGCATCGTCGCCGACTCGGACGCCGGCGCGCGAGCACGACGAGCTCCATCTCAAGGCGGCGGCGTTCTTCCGCGCCCTCGGCGTCGACGGATCCGCGCGCACCGGCGGCGACGCGTCCGCACGCGCGCCGAGCGACGCGCGATGAGCCGGCGCGACCTCGTCCTGCTGCCTGAACGACCGCCTGGTGCCCGGCGCGGCGACGCGACCATCTCGGCGCTCGATCGCGGCTTCGTGCTACGGCGACGGTCTCTTCGAGACCGTCCGCACGTACGCCGGCGAGCCGTTCGGGCTCGCCGCAGCACCTCGCGCGGCTGGCGCGCTCGGCGCGCGTCTTCCGCATCCCGTTCGAGCCGTCGCCCGACGCACTGGCTGCCGCGCGTGCGGCGCGTGTCTCCGCGCCAACGATCTGCTCGACGACGGACGCGGCCGTGCGGCTCACGGTCTCCGCGCGGCGCCGGCCTTCGGCATCGTGCCGCCGAAGACCCTGCGTCCGACCGTCATGATGCTCGCGACCCCGGTCGACCCGCGCGTCCCGGAGCGCGCAGGCGCGCGGCGTCGTCGATCTGCTTCTTCCCGTTTCGCCTCGTCACCTCGACGCTGCCGAGCCACAAGACGCTGCACTACCTGCCGGCCGTGCTCGGCAAGATGATCGCGCGCCGAGCGCGGCGCCTGGGAGGCGGTCTACCTCGGCGCCGACGACACGGTCCTCGAGGGAACGACGAGCAACGTCTTCGCCGTCGAGCGCGGCCGCCTGGTGACGCCGCCGCTCCGCGGCATCCTCCCCGGCGTCACCCGGCACGTGCTGACGACGCTCGCGAAGCGCGCCGGCGTCCCGGTCGTCGAGCGCCGCCTCACCCGCCGCGCAGCTCCTCGCCGCCGACGAGGTGTTGCTCACCGCGTCGACGCATCGAGGTGCTGCCCGGTGCGTGCGCGTCGAGCGCACGCGCATCGGCGACGGCAGCGCCCGGCCCCGTGACGCGTGCACGCTCCAGGAGCAGTACCACCGCCACGTCGCGCGGACCCTCGCCGACCAAACGCGCGCCGCTGAGGCGCTCGCAGGCCGCTGAAAAAGGGCCATCTGCTTCGTTGCTCGCTTGCACCCCGGAGGGTGGTCGTTCGCTTGCCGTGCCCTCGGAGGTGCGCGCTAGCTCCGCTATGCCTCCGCGCTCTCTTCCTCGCGCCTCGCATCTGACCCTTTTGAGCAAGCCTGCTCGGGGGTGCCTCGTGCGCGGGTGGAGCGGTCGCTTCGCCCCGCTCTCCAAGCCATTCATCACCCCGCCTCGCGCACGTCCCACTCGATCGGCACGGGCGGCGCATAGACGCAGACCGTTCCGGTGCGGACCGCGTCGCGCAGATGACGTCCGAGCGGCGGGTGCAGGTCGAGGAGCTTGCCGATCTGCGTGCGGATCACGCTTGGTGACCGCTTTGCGCGCCGTCTCCGCCAGACCGTGCCGCGTCCCGCCGCGCCCCGCGTAGCGGATGGCGAGCGCGCTCGCGAGCTGCTCGAGCTCGGCACGGAGGCGCGGGGCGCGGCCGGTGTCCGCGAAGCGCTCCGCTTCATCGAGGTCGGCCCGCAACTCCTCGAGGCGGGCGCGATAGGCGCGGCGCGCGCGCTCGTCGGGAGCGTCGTCGACCGCGCCGCCGCGGTCCATCGCGAGGTCGGTGTCGGCTTCCGCCACGGCGGCGCCCGCGGGCGCGACCGGCCCGGTGACGAACTGGAGGACGTGCACCTCGCGCCCCGGCACCGCGAGGAGCGACGCGAGATAGCGTGGCCCCTGCCGTCCTTGAGTCGGAGCTCGCGCCCCGCGTAACGCACGCTCCACACCTCGCCTTCGTTGCGGAACACGTTGATGTCCGGCGGCGCCGGCGACGTGGCCAACTTCGACTGCAACTTCGCCACGCGCGCGCTCACGTCGGCGAGTCCCAGCTGCTGCGCGCTCTTCGCCGCCTCGGCCAGCGTCCCGACGAGGCGCGCACGCGCGGTCGCATCGGGATCGCGCGACAGCTCGAGGCTCGCCAACAACGCCTGCGCACGGACGACGAGGGGCGGCGACGCCATGCGCCGGCCGAGCGCGAGCGCATCCTCGAAGTGCCGCGCCGCGACCTCCGGGACGACCCGCGAGGCGGGCGAGCTGGCCCTGCACGATCGCCCACGGTCCGAGCGTCTGACCGCCGCCGATGCTCCACGTCCTCGCCGCGGCGCGCGATGCGGTCGTAGATCGTCGACGCGTGCTCACGATCGCGCAGCGCGGTCGCGAGCATCGCCAGCCCGAAGAGTACGTCCGGGCCATCACGCCGCGCTCGGCGGGCGCCGTGCCGAGCGCCAGGAACGCGGCGTACTCGACGCGGGCCGCCGCGACGTCGCCGGCGAGAACGCGACACAGGGCACGCAGCGGCTTGAACCCGGCGCCCAGTGGGTGCACGTCGACGAACGCCTCGAGCTGTGGCGCCATCTCGATGAGCTGGCCCTGGAGGACGTGCGACATGATCCGCTGACCGGCGTACATGCCGACGGCATTGGTGAGCTGCGCGCGTTGCCCGATGCTCGCGGCCCGCTCCGCCCGCTCGGTCGCCTCCGCGAACCGCCCCTGCACCGTCGCGCGGAGCGCCGCCAGCACCTCGGCGAACCAGCGCGCCTCGGGGACACGCGACGTCGCCGCCGCCGTCGCGAGCTCCGTCGACCTCGCGCGCGAACATTTCCGCCTCGCCCCGGCCGAAGAGCAGCATGCACCGCAGGTAGCGGGCCGCCGCCGCACACTCGTGCTCGCCGCTCGCTTCGGCTGCGGCAATCGCCTCGCGTGCGAACGCGAGCGCCTCGCCTCGGCTCGCCCGGCGCGAGCTCCATGACCCCGCGACGAAGCGGCCGAGCAGCGCCAGCGCGAGGGCACCCGGCGCGCGCTCGCGCGGCGGGCCGACGCGGCAGCCTCGTTGCAGAGCGTAAGGATGCGGTCTCCTGCTCGACCGCATTGGCGGCGATCAGGTCGACCGCGAGTCGCGTTTGGACGCGTGACCGCAGCTCGTCGTCGAGCGCGGTCGCGGCCCGACATGCTTCCTCGAGCGCGGCGCGCATGGGCGGATCGGTCATGCCCCATTCGGGCATCGGCCCCGCGTAGACGAGGGCGGCGCGTGCGAACGCGACGGGATCGCCGACTCGGCGGCTTTCCGCCATGACCTCCTCGGCCCGCGCCCGCGCCGTCTCGAGATCGCCGATGCCGCGATGGGCACGCGCCAGCGCCAGCCGGAGCTCGAGTCGCGCGAGCGCCGTCCAGAGGCCCGAGCGTGCGCCGACGTCGAGGGCGATCTCGTAGAGCCGCACCGCCTCTTCCCAGCCGAGACCGCGCGCCGCTTGTGCGGCGCCGCGGCAGGCGTGCTCGAACGCGGTGCGGAGCGCGTCCGGCGTGCCGGCGGCCGCGAGGTGGTGGACGAGCTCGGTCGTGAGCGCGTCGTCGGCCGCCGGCGTCACGCGCCAAGACCGCCGCGATCCGCGCGTGCCACTCGGCGCACAGCGCCGCGGGCATCTCGTCGATCAGTACCCGCCGGACGATCGCGTGCGCGAAGCGCGTAGCGGTCGCCGCCTTCCACCTCGACGAGGATGCGGTCGCGAACGGCGCGCGCCAGGTCGTCGGCCGGCGACGTCTCGGCCCGCACTTCGGAGAGCAGGCGGGCATCGATGGTGTCGCCGAGGAGCGCCGCGACGGCGAGCGTCGCGCGGCAGCGGTCGCCGAGCCGGCCGAGCCGGCGCGCAATCACCTCGCGCACGCCGTGCGGCACCCGGCGCGTGTCGAGGTCGGCCGCGGCATCGTCCTCGCTCGTCAGCAGCTCGACGATCTCGCCGACGAAGAACGGATTGCCGTTGGTCTCGCGATGGAGCGTCTCGCCGAGCGCGACCGCGTCGCCGCGCGCGCCGACGGCCGTGAGCCAGTCGGCACAGTGCGCCGGCAAGAGCCCGCCGAGCACGAGGCGGCGGGTCGCCGGTTCGCGCACGACGTGCGTGAGCGTTTGCGCGAGCGGCGCATCATGCCCGACCTCGGTGTCGCGGTAGGTGGCGACGATCAGGATCCGCGCGTCCACCAGCTCGGACGCGACGAACTCGAGGAGCTTCAGCGACGAGCGATCGGCCCAGTGCACGTCGTCGAGGACGATCACGAGCCCGGCCGGCTTGGCGACCGCCGCGAGGAAACGGCTCACGATGATCGAAGAGCCGAAACCGGGCGCGATCCGATTCCGCGTGCTCGCCGTGCGGCAGGCTCGGCAAGCGCTCGACGAGCACGGGGAAGACGTGCGCGAGCTCGCCGGCCCACGGCTCGGCAGCCGCCGTGACCTCCGCGTCTCCCGCTTGGGCGAGCCAGCGCCGGAGCGCCGTGTTCCACGGCCAGAACGCCGGGGCCGACCCATCCTCCCAGCCACGCCCCCACCAGACGGGGACGTCGCGCGCCGCCGCGTCCTCCGCGAGCGTCCGAGCCAGCGCGTCTTGCCGATTCCCGGCTCGCCGGCGAGCAACACGACGCGCCCACTGCCGCCGAGCGCGCTCTCGAGCGCGGCGTGCAGCTCCGCGAGCTCGCGCTCGCGATTGATGAGGGGGACGGTTCTCGCGTGCATGGGATGCTGCGGGTGTTGCGACCCGCCCTCTGAATTACTCCCTCCGATCTTTTGAGGCGAGTAGCGGGCCGCTACCCAAAGGTAGCCCCTCCTCAGACAGGAGGGGTTCATGCAGAAAATTGTGTCAAAACGCGGCAAGAGCGGCCCGGTCTGCCGTCGCCGCCGCCGTGGCGTCGTTGTCGCTCGTAACGAGCCCGTCATCAATTTACGCGGCGACGCTCGACCTCACGGGCGGCGTGCTCTCGTACGTCGAGCCTCTCGGCGACCCGATCGCGAACACGTTGACCGTCTCCCTCGCGGCGGGAACCTACACGATCGACGATCCCGCGGAGACCGCCGTGACGCCGGCGGCGAGCGCGCGCGCCGCCGGCTGTATCGCGGTCGATGCCAACACCGTCACCTGCCCGGCCGCGGCTGTCACCTCGTTCAGCATCGAGACCAGCAACGGCAGCACGACACCATCGTGCTGACAGACGTCCCGAGCACCGCGGTCGTGATCGCGGGCCCTGGTAACGACGTCGTCATCGGCGGCGACGGCCCCGACGTCATCCAGTGGAACCCCGGCGACGGCAGCGACGTGATCGACGGCGGCCTCCGGGCAAGACGTGCTCCAGTTCATCGGTGCCAACCTCGACGAGACGTTCACCATCGCGCCAGAGGGCGACACCGGCTTCGATCTCTCCCGCAGCGTCGCCACCATCACCGGCGTCGCCACCATCACGATGAACGTCGACGGGGTCGAGCAGCTCGAGCTCCTGACGCTCCGCCGGCGCCGACACGGTGTCGACGAGCTTCTTGCCAAATACTCGTCAGGTGTTTCGTGACATCCCCGACTCGGCCGCCGACGTGCTGCACGTCGACGCCGAGGGCCAGTGCCCATTCGCGAGCGGGTCGTCCGGCACCCATCGTCTCGGTCGTCGGCCGCGCACCGATCCGGTTCAACGACTTCCCGACCGTCGACTTTCCGAACGCGGTCTGCGGCGCGCTCATCGACGTCGTCGACGGCACACTGAGCTACGACGCGACCCGGAACGTCGTGAACGACTTGACCGTCGAACCGACCGGGTCGGCGTACGCGATTCACGACGACGGCGAGGCGGCCCTCACCCCGACGCCGCGCGCCGTCGACGCGGGCTGCGCGGTCATCGACGCGACCACCGTGAGCTGCCCCTACGCCGCCGTCGCCGCTTTCGACATCCACACGACCGAGGGCGCCGATACGATCGACTCTGGCCGGCGTCGCCGACCCGGCGTTGGTGAGCGCCGGGCGCGACAACGACACCATCGTCGGCGGCAACGGCGACGACACGTTCGTCTGGAACCCGGCGACGGCAACGACGTCATCGACGGCGGTCTCGGCAACGACGCGGTGGAGTTCAACGGCGGCAACCTCGACGAGACCCTCACGATCACGGCCGCCGGCACCGGCTTCGACCTCTTCCGGAGCGTCGGCGCGGCGGCGATGCATGCCGACGGGGTCGAGCGGCTGGATCTCAACACGGCGAGCGGCGCCGACGACGTCTTCACGACCCCGCTGCTTCTTACCGAGCAGCACATCGCGACGGGGAACGACACCGTCGCCGACCTGCTGCGCGTCGACGGAAACGGCCTCTGTCTCACGCAGGAGACGGATCGCTTCGACGTCGCGGGCCGGCCGTCGATCTTCTTCAGCGGCTTCACCACCGTACTCGCTGACGACGTCCTCTGCCGCGAGGATCCCTGCCTCACCACGCCAGCGACCGACGGCTGCACCGTAAACGGCGTGAAACACCAGCCGTGTCAGGGCACCGACGGCAACGACGTGATCGTCGGCACCCAAGCGAGCGACGTCATCCACGGCGGCGGCGGTCGTGACCGCCTCCTCGGCGGGAGCGGCGACGATCTGCTCTGCGGCGAGGACGGCGACGACGCGCTGCAGGGCGGGCGCGGGAACGACACGCTGGTCGGCGGACCCGGCTTCGACGAGCTCGACGGCGGCGCGGGCGACGACGTGCTGCTCGGCGGCGACGACGATGATCGGCTGATCGGCGGCGGCGGCAACGACGACCTCGACGGCGGGCTCGGCAACGACTCGCTGAGCGCGGGGCGGTGCCGATACGCTGCGCGGCGGCGACGGTCGCGGCACGCTCGACGGTGGCGGCGCGACCGACCTCTGCAGCGATACCGACCAGCCCGGTCCCTTCAAGCACTGCGAATAGGCTCGGCGTCGATCGCGAAACCCCCGGGACGCCGCGGGCGGCGGCGCGCGGCCTTCGACACGCGCCGCCGCCTTCAACCAACAACATCCGCGCGGGCGCGACGATCGTCCCTTAACGATCAAGCGGCGCGGGTACCAGGCCCAGATGCCCGCGGACACCACGGCCAGGATCGCCGCCATCGCCGCGAGTGGCAGCGCGACGTCGGCGAGCCGGGCCCCGCGCACGACGACGGCTCGCAGGATCGTCACGTAGTGCGTCGCCGGCAGCGTCAGCGCGGCGATCTGAATGGCGCGCGGCATGGTCGAGGTCGTCACCATGAATCCGGAGATGACGCTGGACGGCAGCACGGAGAACACCGTGGGGTAGACCGCCTGGTGGGTGTTCCGCGCGATGGCCGAGAAGAGCACCGCGATCGCGTACGACGCCGCGAGGAACATGCCAGTCGCGAGCGCGAGGACGCCGGCGCTGCCGCGGACCGTGACGTCGAACGCGCGCGCGACGAGGCCGTAGTACGCGACCAGCCAGACACCGGCGACCGCGACGTACGGCAGCACCTTGCCGAGCAGGACGACGCGCGGCCGGAGGGGCAAGGCCAGCACGTGCTCGTAGGTGCCGCGCTCGCGCTCGCCGACGATCGAGAAGCACGCGAGACCAAAGAAGAGCTGGGTGAAGAAGATCGCGGGGAGCGTCGGCACGAAGAACACACTGTCGGCGAGCCTGGGATTGAACAGCATCGTGCTACGCACGTCGATTGCACGCGCATCGCATCGCGCACGTCGCCGCCCGGCGCGCCGGCGAGCAGCAACCCGTCCTCGCGGGCGCGGCGATCCTCGTCGGCGCGAAACCGCGCCATCACCGTGCGCACGACGGCCGCGACGCGGACCGCGACCAGTGGGTCTGCGCCGTTCTCGAGCAGCTCGGTCGTCGCCGGCTCGCCGCGGACGAGCGCACGCGTGAAGTCGTGCGGGATGACCAGCGCGGCCGCGCCCACCTGCCGGCGCAGCGCGCGCTCGGTCGCCGCATAGCTCGCCACCGGGAGTGGCGTGCCGAGCTCGTAGGTGGCCGTGAGCTCGTCGACGAGGCGGCGCGACGTCGCCGTGCGGTCGGCGTCGAAGACGACCCAGCGTGCGTCGTGGACCTCGCTCCGCACCACGAGCCCGAACACGATCGTCAGGATGACGGGCTGGATCAGCATGGATGCGACGATGGTGCGGTCGCGGAGCATCACCGTCCACTCCTTGGCGGCGATCGCGAGGACCGCGACGAGCGTCCTCACGTGAGGCGTTCCCGCGCCAGGCGACGCAGCAGCACGGCGCCGAGCACCACGAGGTATGCGGCGATCACCGCGACGTGCCCGGCGATCTCACGGGGACCCGCGCCCGTCAGATAGATCGCCCGCGACGTGCGCAGATAGTGGTAGACGGGCAGCGCCTTCGCGAACATCTGGAAGCCGTACGGCATCGACGTCACCGGAAAGACCAGGCCGCTGACGTTGATGAGCGGCGTCGAGGCGACGAGCGACTTCTGCACCGCCTCGTCCGGCGTGCGCGAGGCCAGCCGAGATGACGAGGCCGATCGCGAGCGTCATCAAGAGATACAGCGCGGTGACCGCGATGAGGAGCAATGCCGAGCCGCGCGGCCACACGCCGAAGCCGAGGCCGCCGACCACCATCACGATCGCCTCGTCGATCAACAGCGCCACGCCCAGGACCGCGAGCTTGGCGGCGACGATCTCGTGGCTCTGGACGGGCGTCATCATCAGCTGCTCGAAGGTGCCGCCGACGCGCTCGCGGACGATCGACACCGCCGCGACCAGGATGGTGAGGAACGTGAAGACGTACCCGAGAAGACCGGGGATCATGTAGTGCGCGCTGTCGAGACCGGGGTTGTAGAGCGCGCGCTCGACGAGCCGCACGCGCCCAGTCTCGTCGCCACCCGCCTGGGCCGCCGTCGCCGTGAGCAACGCGTTCGCGTTGGCGGCGAGCACTGCCTGCGAGCCGTCGAGCAGGAGCTGGAGCTGCGGGGGCGCGCCGCGTTCCGCCCGGCGTGCTTCGGCCGCCGGCGGGATGAGCACCGCGCCGCTGACGGCGCCGGCGGCGAGATCCGCGCGCAATGCCGCCAGTGATGGCGTGCGGCGCACGTCGAAGTAGCCGGTCGCGCGGATCGCTTGCACGACGGCACGGGTTTGCGGCGTGTCGGCGGCGTCGAAGACCGCGAGCCGCATGTCGCGCACGTCGGTCGCGAGCGCGAACGTGAAAACCACGAGGCTCACGAGCGGCAGCGCCAGGAGGATCGCGAGCGACGTGGGTCGCGCAGCAGCTCGCGCCGCTCGCGGCGGACGAGCATCGCGAGCCGGTGGAGCGAGGTGCGCGTCAAGGGCTCGGCTCCCTGGCCGCCGCCGCACGCCGGGCGGCACTCTCATCCGCGCGGCGGGCCGTGACGACCTCGGTGAACGCGGCGGCGAGCGTGGGCGGCGGGATCGTCGCGGCGCAGCGTGAAGCGACGGCGGCGCCGAGGCTCGTCCGGAGGTCGTCCGGCGTGCCCATCGCGACGAGCGCGCCGCGATCGATGAAGGCAAGACGCGAGCAGCGCTCCATTTCGTCGAGGTGGTGTGACGTCACGACCAGCGTGAGGCCGTCGCCGGCGAGCCGGTGCAGGAGGTCGAAGAGCGCGCGCCGGTGGCCGAAGTCGACGCCCGCGGTCGGCTCGTCGAGGAACACGACGCGTGGACGGTGCAGGAGCGCCACGAGAATCGCGAGCCGCTGTCGCGCGCCGGCCGGGAGCGCGCGCGCGAACAACCGCATATCGGCCGCGTCGAGCCCGAGCCACGGCGCGCACTCGGCGAGCCGCGACCGCAGCGCGGCGGCCCCGACTCCATAGATGCCCGCGTAGAACTCGACGTTCTCCGCCACGCGCAGGTTCGGGTAGAGCGACACCTTCTGGGCGACGTAGCCGATGCGGGCGCGCGCGGCGGCCGGATGGCGCACGACGTCGACGCCGTCGATCACGATGCTGCCCGCGCTCGGCGCGAGGAGGCCGGTCAGCATGCGGATCGTCGTCGACTTGCCGCTGCCGTTCGCGCCGAGGAGCCCGAAGACCTCGCCTGCCGAGATCGTGAGCGAGAGACGGTCGACCGCGGTGAAGGATCCGAAGCGGCGCACGAGGTCGTGGCAGACGACGGTGTCGCGCGTGGTCGTCACGGCCGGGCGCTTTTGGGCCACCGCCCGGGACGCGGGCGGTGCAATTGAAGGCGCCGCAAGCGGCGCCGGCGCCAGCGCCAGCAACGCGGTCTCGAGATCGACCTCGAGCGCCGCGAGCTCGCAGCCGTCGCGCGGCACGCCGAGGCCTGTCAGCAGAGCCGCGACGTCGGCATGCTCCCGGCGCGTCTCGAGACGCAGGCCGCGGGCGGTCGGGTCGACGCGCTCGATCCCGCGGCGGCGGAGCGCGGCTGCGAGCTCGATGCAACGCTCACGCGGCTCGCCGCGACGCTCGCGCAGCGTGAGCGCGAACACGTTGATCGGCGCGGCCCGGCGGAGCGCCTGCGGGGATCCGGCCGCGACGGCGCGGCCGCCGGCCATGTAGAGGATGCGATCACAGCGCTCGGCCTCGTCGAGGTAGTTGGTCGACACGATCACCAGCGCGGCGCGGGCCTCCTCGCGGATCGTGGCCCAGAGGTCCGCCCGCGCCACCAAGTCGACGCCGCTCGTCGGCTCGTCGAGGACGAGCAGCGGCGGACGGGCGAGCAGCGCGGCGCAGAGCGCGAGCTTCTGCTTCATGCCGCCCGACAGGGTCTCGGCGCGTGCGTCCACGAAGAGCCGCAGCTCGGCGAGCGTCAGGAGCGCGTCGCGGCGCTCCGCGAGCTCGGCCCGCGACATCCCGTGACAGCGGCCGACGAAGCGGAGGTTCTCGGCGACGGTGAGTGTCGGGTACATGCTGAACGCTTGCGGCACGTAGCCGACCCGCCGCCGCAGCGCGGTCGCGTGCCGGCCCGGATCGAAGCCGAGCACGGAGACGCTGCCGCGGTCACACTGGAGGAGGCCCACCAGAAGCCGCAGCAGCGTCGTCTTGCCCGCGCCATCGGGGCCAACCACCCCGAAGACCATCGGCCCGTCGATCGCGACGTCGAGACCGTCGAGCGCGACCGTCCGCCCAAAACGCTTGGCCACACGGGCCGCTCGAACGGTGAGCGGCACGTCGAATCCCGCCGGCGCCATCGTCAGCCACCCGCGCGCGCCGAGGGTCCGGCAGGATGCGTACGTTCGCCTCGGCGCCCGCTTTGATCCTGCGCGCGGCGCCCGGCGCGAGCCGCACGCGCGCCTCGTAGACCTGCTGCACGCGATCGTCCTGCGTCACGTTGATGCGGGGCGAGAAGGTCGCCTGCGAGTCGATCCACTCGACCTCGCCGGAAACGGCCGAGTCCGGCAGGAAGTCGAGCTGCACCGTAACCGGCGTGTGGACGTGCACGATCCGCAGGTCAGGCACCGGCACGTAGACGCGCACGTACTTGTCATCCTCGTCGAGCAGCGACACGAGCGGCTTCCCGGCTGCGCCAGCTCACCGGGATTGATCAGCTTCGCCTGCACGGTACCGCCGCCGTCGGCGCGGACCGCGTGCTTGTCGAGCAAGAGGTCGAGCTCGTGCAGCTTCTCGCGCTCGATCGGGAGCTGTGTCCGCAGCACGGAGAGCGCCGCCTCGGCGACGCGCGTCTCGTTCTCGCGCGCCCGCGCGGCGGCGAGCGCCGCCTCTTGGCGGGCAACCATCGCCTGCGCGGCCTTCAGCTTGGCGGCGACGTCGTCGAGAAGCTGCTTCGGGATGCGTCTTGCTCGCGCACCAGCTCACGCTCGCGGTCCATGTTGGTGGCGGCAAGATGGGCCTCGGCTTCCGCTTGCACCAGCTCGGCGTGGGCGGCGTCGATCGCGGCCGGGACCTGCGCCGACACGAGCGCGACTCGTTTGCTCGGCTTTCGCGATCTCGCCCTCGAGCGCGGTGATCGCGAGCTCCTGCTGCCGGCGTGCGCGGAGGCGGCATCGCGATCGTCGATGCGGACCAGCATGTCTGTCGGCGACCGACGGTGTCGCCCTCGCGGATGGGTACGTCGAGCACGCGGCCGGTGACCTCGCTCCGCACGATGCGCTCCTCGCCCTCGACGAATCCGTGAGCACGATGGCGCCGGTGCGCGGGCGGCTGCCGAGCGCGTGACGTCCCCAACCGGCGAGCGCCGCAACGAGGCCGAGCGCGATGATGGTCCAGCGCATGGTCATCCTCCTCCCGTCGCCGCCTTGAGCTCCGGCGGCGGCGACGCGAGCGCGCCGTAGCGCGCGTGCGTGCGTCGACCCGGCGCTCCGAACAGCGTGAGCTCGCTGTCGAGCACGGCGGCGGTCGCGGATCGGTCGTGGCGATACAGGTCGATCCTCGACCCGCAGGCTCACCTCCGCCTGCGCGATCGAGTGCTCGGCGACGGCGAGCGCGCTCTGCTCTTCCTCCACGGAGAGCCGCGCCTGCTCGACCTCGATCGCGATCCGCCGCTCGAGGTCGCGGCGGCGCGGCGAGACTTCGCGCTCGCGCGAGCACCTCCGGCGCGCCGGTGGTCGCGGGCAAGACCGTCGAACAGGCGGACGTGCATCTGCACGCCGCCCTCGAAGGCATCGTTGTCGCGGAGCGCGTCGCTGACGTCGTACTGGTAGTCGACGAAACCTTCGATGTGCGGCAGGTAGATCGGCCGTCTCGGCTGCGGCGAGGAGCGCCAGCCGCTTGTCGACGCCGCCGTGAGCGCGCGGAGATCGGCGCGCGTGCCGAGCGCCCGCGCCACGAGCTCGGGCAACGGCGCCGGCGTAGCGTCGGCCGTTTGCGCGGGCGACTCGACCGCGATCTGGGCGTCGGGCGGCAGCGCCAGCGCCGCCAACAGATCGAGTGTCGCCGCGCGCTCGGCGTGCCGGGCGACGAGCAACGCTTGCCGGCGCCCCGACAGCTCGAGGTCGACCTTGGTGACGTCGTTCTCGGGCACGCGCCCGGCGTCGTAGAGATGGCGCGCGTCCTCGACGTGCAAGCTCAGCACCTCGACGGACCGCTCGAGGGCACTGATCTCCTCGCGTCGCGACAGGATCTCGTAGAAGGCGCGCACCGCCGTGAGCTCGGCGACGTCGGCGGCGCGCGCGGCGGCGAGCCTTGCCATCTCGGCGCCCGTACGCTCGGCGTTCCAACGGAAAAAGAAGTCGGCAATGTCCAGCAGCGGTTGCGTGGCACGCACCATCTCGAGGCCGATCTCGTTGGAGGCGATACGCAGCGGCCCGAGATCGGTGTCGACGGTGAGCTGGCGATCGCTCCGCCACCAGGAGCCGACGACGTCGACCTTCGGCAGGAACACGTTCCCGCGCGTCGCGCCGACCCGCGCGTCCGCCGCGTGGACGCGCGCCGCCGCCGCCAGACGCGCTCGGAGCCGGCGCGCGCGAGCGTGATCACGTCGTCGATCCGCAGCATGCGCGGCGGCGCCGCGGGCGCGGGGGTCACGGCTGCCGGCGCGACGCGTCGCGCCGGCTCCGGAGACGAGGCGGCGAATACGGCTCCATGGACGACGGCACCAACGAACAGCGCCGCCGTCGCCAGATGCGGCACGACGAAGAACCAGCGCAGCGATACAGCGGTCTTCACGGATTTTGGACCGAAGGGCGGTCAGTTCCTGGCGCGCCGAAACCGACCGTGCTGATTCCCAGAAACAGGATGCCTATCGCCACCGGTGCGCCATGCCTCTCTGACCCGAAACGGCTACTTTCGGGTAGCGGCCGCTACCTCGCGCGTCGTCAGCCTGGCTTCGGTCAGTGGGTGATAGACGGCATCACTGCCGGCCCTTTTCGCGTGGTCTGGTCGACATGACCGCCGATCTCGGACGTTCCCCCTGAACTGCCGTTCGCCACAGCTCTTCGGTGGCGCGCGTCTCGACGAGGCGCGCGATCGTCAGAAGGAGACGCGTCCCTCTGCGCGCGGGCGTTCGCCGCGCGCAGAGGAGGTTCGCCTTCCGACGCGCCTAATGCGCGACGCAGGACACCGCGTGCGGGTCCGTGTCGCAGTTGGAGATCGCCCCGAGGCGATCGACACCGACGATCGGGCACCGGCGGGCTGTCGAGGATCCGGACGAGAAGGCTCGGCGCGATCGGTCCGACGACGTTCTGGTGCTTGACGTTCAACTGAAACGGCACGCGTCCGCGCTGCGCCGTGAGCGGCTTGCTCTCGATCTGGAACACACCGTCCGGCGTGACACACGTGATGCTACCGGTCGCGTGCGTCTCACAGCTGTTCGCGTCCCAGTGAAAGCTCAGATCGAGGAGCGCGCCGTCGGTGATGCGGAAATCGAGACCCTCCGCCGCGTCGAAGACGTCGTTCGCCGACGCGAGCACGATGTCGCCGCGGACGAGAACCTCACCGTTCGGCCGGTGGGTGCTTCGGTTCTCGCGTACGCGGGCGCTCCGAATGTCGAGCACGCCGTCCTGGTCGTCGCAGACGTTCCCGATCCCGTCGTTGTCGAGGTCTTCCTGACCCGGGTTGACGACCCGAGGGCAGTTGTCCGCGCCGTCGTCGACACCGTCGCCGTCGTCGTCGGGGTCGCAGACGTCGCCGACGCCGTCACCGTCGAGATCGGCCTGATCGGTGTTGGCAAACGCCGAGCAGTCGAGCGCGGGGTAGCAGCCGCCCGGCGGCGTCGGGAAGAACGGGTCGTTGCTCGTGTCGCAATCCGCCAGCAGCGCGATTTGGTCGGGCGGACACACGCAATTGTCGGTGCTATCGGCGACGCAGTCGTGGTCGAGATCCTCGGCGGGTTTCCAGATCCGAATCGCAGGTGTCAGCAGGCATCGCCGATGCCGTCTCCGTCGCTGTCCGCTTGATCGCGGTTGGCGACGTCGGGGCAGTTGTCGTTCGCCTGGCAGTAATCGGGTGCGTCGGAGGTGCCGAGGTTGACACCGCAGAGCGCGATCTCCGCGGTGCACGTGTGTTCGTCGACGTTGAACGCATTGTACTGCGTGCACCTCGTCGTCGCACTCCGCCGAGCGGGCACGTGAAGATGCCGTCGCCGTCGCGCTTCACGTCTTCGAGCACCAGCGCCTGGTAGATGAAGGCCTGTTGCTCGAATGGACAATCCAGATCGACGACCGAGCCGATGCCGCACTCGAGGAAGTACTTGCAGGTGAAATCCTGAAGCCCTCTACGGCGATACTGCAGCACGTGGACGAGCTCGTGCGCGAGCACGGCGAAGTGCACGGTGTCGAAGCCGCCCTTGCAGTCGCATGATTCCGGGCCCGCGCACGTCGGAGCATATGCTCCCGGCTTGAAGTAGATGTTCTCGCCGAACGTGATGGCAGCGCGCTCGACAGCGAAATCGCAATCCTTGTGGATGCGAACCGAAGAAAGGTCGGAATGGAAGTAGTTCTCGAGCTTGGCGAGCACGTCGGGCTCGAGGGGCTCGGATGCCTTACAGTCGTCGAAGAGGGTCTCCGCCACTCCGGAGCCGACCTGGAGGACGAGGAACTCGGTGAACGAGAGCGGCGTGGCCGCGCCGTCACACACGATGGTGTCCTCGGCGATGTCGCCCAGGTCCTCGAAGAACTCCCCGGGGTCGAGGTTGACGACGTCGATGACGAGCTCCGCGACGCCCTTGACGAGATCATGGATGACGTCGAGCGCTTCCCCACCCAGCAGAGTGGGTTGAAGAGCGAGCATGCCTGCGCCGGCTGGGCGCTGTACAGAAATCCCACCAGCGCCAGCGTGGTTGCCATCACGGCGACGCCCGCGCGCCGCCGCCGCGATCGGCGTCCCTCCTGACCCTCGTCCTTCGTGGTTGAGCGCTTCGTTTCGATCGTCATTTCCGTCTCCTTCGTCTTCCCGGAATAGGTCCGGGCACCGGTCGCCTCGGCTCACGGACGCGACAGTCGTGTACGCGTCCCTACGCGCGACGTGGGCATCCGGATGAAGTGCGTACCCAACGATGCGCCACGCCGTCCTGGTAACCGCACTCCAAAGAGCGCGCCGGTTAAGACGGAGCCCACAACGGTAATGATTGGAGTAAAGATGACGGCGGCGGGCCGTCATTCCCGCGCCGTGGGGCACGGTGCGGGAATCCGCGGTTTCCTCGCGCGCGTTCGTGGGGATGTGTCTCGCTACGATGCGGGACGTGGTGGGTGGTGAGAGACGTCGCCGGTTCGGCGGCGGGTCGCTCTAGTTCTAGGGGAGGCGGGCGGAGCCGTCACCGGACGACGGCCCATGCGACGGCCGACCGCACCGCCGGGTCGGGATCGTCGACCGCCGCGCGCGAGCTCCGGCAGCAGCGCCGGCAGCGGCGCCTGACCGATCAGGTACGCGTCGTGACTGCGCCATCGGCCCCTCGGCGCGAAGGCCGCGACGCGGAGACAGCGCGCCCTGTCGAGCGGATGACGACGCGCGGCCGCGAGCACGAAGCTCGGCACCGTATCCTGCACGCCGTGGTGGGGGATGCCGAGGAGGTCGACGAGCGTACAGAGATGCTCGGCACGCCCGAGACGCACCAGTGCCTCGGCGAGGTTCTGGCACCGACCGTAGCCGTCCGGAGGTGCGCACGCCGGGAGCGCCTCGCGAAGTTGCTGCTCGAGGTCGGGAACAGCCTCGTCATAGCCCGCCCGCCCGAGGACGAACGGCGCGATGATGGCGAGCGCGGGATCGGTACCGCCCGCAAGCTCGCCTGGAGGCGCGCGAGCGGCAGCGCGCGCCACGCCGCGCCTGGGATGACGTGGCCATCGCCCCACGAAGATGTGCTCGGCCAAGATGTCGCGCAGGAGCAGGACGAAGAACGCCCACGTCGCCTCGCCGCGTACGCGCGGCGTCGCCCCGTCCGGCGATCTCGGCGACGAGGAACGGCAATCCGCGCTCGTCACCGCTTTCACCGAGGCTCCGCAGCAGGAGGACACGGCGCGCCTCGTCCGCGGCCCAGCGGTCCGCGAGCGGCGCCACGCCGCCGGCGGCATCGCCGGCGGTCGCGAGAAAGTGCAACACGGCTGCGCGCCGGAGCTCACGATCGAAGTCGGTCATCCAATCGAACGCGCGATCGGGATTCGCAGGCACCGGCGGGGCATCGTCGAGGAGGACGAAGGACGCGGGAGGACGCCTCAACGGGCGATGCTCGAGGACGTCGAACCGACCGGCGCGAGCGACCAGCGTGTACTCGGCGTGCACGAACTCGCGCAGCAGGAAGTAGTAGCTCGGCGCCGACATGAAGAAGCCCAGGCGGCGGTTCAGCGACACGATGAAGCGCGGCGGGTCGGCGTGGAGGCGCGCCAACACCGTCGCCTCCTGGCCGTGGTCGGGTGATCCGGCGAAGAAGTAGTCGTAGGGAACCGGAAACGTCCGGCCCAGGGCGAAGGACACGAGACCGAGCGCCGGAAACGCGAAGAGGTCGTCCTCGGGAGCGAGCCGCGCTTCGAGGAAGCCGATGATGCGGCCAAAGTCGCGCACTTCGTTCCCCGCGCCGCATCGACGTGGATCGGAAGCCGCGCGCTCGGGAGCGCTGATGCGATCGCGCGCGAGCCCGGCGGCGAGACCGGGGCTCACGGCGACGCCGGCGAGCACCGCGACAGCAGGGAAGCGAACGCCACGGCGACCGTGCGCGGGGCGACGCCGACGACGGTCGCCCACGCGTCGGCGACACGCCGCGCGGCCACGGCACCCAACACCAGCATCGACGGCGCCGCGGTGATGAGATGCATCGCGTCGATGCGCGGGTAGAGGACGAGGAAGAGACAGGTCGCGAACGCCACCATCGCGAGCAGGCGTTCCGTCGCGGACGTAGAGGTCGACGACGGGGCCGCGGCGCTCCGGCATTCGCGGCGCGCGCGGTCGGCGGAGCACCACGACCACGGCCGCGAGCGCGAACGGCGGCACCGTGAGAAAGCCCGTCAGCTGCACCTGACTCACGACCGCCTGCGCGATGCCCTCCGGCATGAGCGGTACCCGACCACGAAGCACGAGGCGCGCGAGCACCACGAGGTGGGCCGCGACCACGGCGCCGAGCCCAAAACGGAACCACGAACGATGACGTGCCCCGAGTATCCCGAGACCGGCGATGACGAAAGAGCTCGATCGTCGCGAGCAGGGACCAGATCTCGGGAACGGTGCGCGGGATCGGGTAGCTCGTGCCGAAGACGCCTTCGAAGCCCAATCCGAGCAGGGAGCACCTCGCGCAGAAAGCGCTCCCGTCCGAGGCGCCGAGGAAGTACACGAGCCACGGCAGCGTCGGAAGCACCGCCCCCGCGGCCACGAGCGCGATCTTCGCCGGCAGACCGTCGGCGGTGGACCCGGACACGGCCCGCGGACCACGAGCAAGCGCCCGAGCATGAGCGCCAGCACCGGCCCCGCGATCAGGACGAACCCGATCATCAAGTCGCCGAAGTGCAGCTCGAGGTCGATGATCGGAAGCGCCAGGACCGCGAGCACGCCGAGCACGAGGAGCGCGCGCGCAAACCGCCGATCGGGATGACCGTCGCCGGCCGCCGGGAGCGCCAACGCGAGACCACAGGCGATCACGGCAAAGGCGCCGCCGTTCGGCTTGAACGCGAAGGTGATGCCGGCGAACAGGCCCGCCGCGAAGAGGGCGGCGCGGCTCCTGGTCTGCAGATGGCGATCCATCGCCGCCTGCGTCGCGAGCCACGCGGCAAGCGTGTACCAGGAGGGATAGGGCACGTTGAACGAGGCGAACATGCCGGGAAAGACCGGCAAGAAGCACGCGTAGCCGAGCGCCGCCGCGCCCGCGAGCGTGGTCCCGCCCACGGCCGCGCGAGCACGAACATCAGCGTGATGGTGAGCGTGTTCACGATCGCGCAGGAGCACGCGCACCGGGATCGCGCGGTCGCCGAACAGCCCGAGGAGCGCGGCGTTCACGTAGAAGACGCCCGGCGTGTACCCGGTCTCGAAGTCGACGTAGGGCTGCTCGCCGTGGAGCGTCCGGAGTGGCCTGGGCGAGGATCAGACCCTCGTCCTCGAACTCGAGACCATACGTGAGGAAGATTCCGAAATACGCCGCCGCGACGTGCCGCCACGATCGCCGGCGCGAGACGCACTAGATCATCAACAAGTACGGCGCCGCCATCATGCCGAGCGTGACGACCACCGTCATGATCGAGAAGAAGATCTTGCCGAACTTAGTCCCGCCCTTCTGCATGTTGTCCCAGGTCGAAGGCGGCTCGGGCGGACCGACGAAGTCGAGCGGCGGGGCGTCACTCATTTCCCGTACTCGGCCGCCGTCCGCGGCGGGTCGTCGGTGAGGAGCCCAGCGTCGTCGCCCCAGGGATCGGACGCGAGCTCGCGGCGCCAGCGCTCCTCGTCCGTGTCGTTGTCGCCGGTGATCTCGGCTTCCAGCAGGCCCTTCTCACCCCAGTCGTCGTCGTGACGGTGCGACGTCGGACCGCAGGCGAACGCGAGTCCGAGCACTCCCAAAAACGCGACGACCATGAACCGCATGCCGCTCCTCCGCCCGCGTGATGCCCTTCCACGCGAGACGCGCCTGGCATCCGCCCCGACGACGCAGCTATAGTCGCTGCCTCGCGGACGCACAATCGATGTGCACGCTCCGGGGAGGCCGCATGCGGGTCTGGGTCGAGGACGTCCATCGACACGTCGAGAGCGAGGTGACGCTGCGCGGATGGCTCTACGGCCGGCGCTCGAGCGGCAAGCTGCATTTTCTCCAGGTACGCGACGGCACCGGCACGATCCAGTGCGTGGTGTTCGTGAAGGACGTCGCGCCCGAGGTCTTCGAGTGCGCGGGGCACGTCCCGCAAGAGTCGTCGCTCGAGGTGACGGGGACCGTGCGCGCCGATGCCCGCTCGCCGCTCGGCTTCGAGCTCGCCGTGAAAGACCTGCGCGTGCTGCAGGAAGCGAGCGAGTACCCGATCACGCCGAAGGAGCACGGCCCCGCGTTCCTGCTCGACCACCGCCACCTCTGGCTCCGCTCCTCGCGCCAGCACGCCATCATGCGCGTCCGGGCGAGCGTGGTCCGCGCCTGCCGCGACTACTTCGACCGCCGCGGCTTCACGCTTGATCGACGCCCCGATCTTCACGCCCGCCGCCTGCGAGGGCACGACGACGCTCTTCGAGGTCGGCTACTTCGACGACAAGGCCTACCTCACCCAGAGCGGCCAGCTCTACATGGAGGCCGGCGCGATGGCCTTCGGCAAGGTCTACTGTTTCGGCCCGACCTTCCGTGCCGAGAAGTCGAAGACCCGCCGTCACCTCACGGAGTTCTGGATGATCGAGCCCGAGGTCGCCTTCGCCGACCTCGACGACGACATGGCGCTCGCCGAGGACTTCCTGGTCGAAGTCGTCGGGCGCGTGGTGGAGGAGCGCAAGGCGGAGCTCGCCCTCCTCGAGCGCGACACGGCGCCGCTCGCGAAAGTGCAGAAACCGTTTCCGCGCGTGAGCTACGAGGACGCGATCGCGCTCCTCGCGGCCGACGGCAAGCCGGTCGCGTTCGGCGACGACTTCGGCGGCGACGAGGAGACGGTGCTCTCGCAACGCTTCGATCGGCCGGTCCTGGTGCACCGCTATCCGGCGGCCTCGAAGGCCTTCTACATGAAGGCCGATCCGGCCGATCCGCGGCTGGCGTTGTGCGTCGACGTGCTGGCACCCGAAGGCTACGGCGAGATCATCGGCGGCGGCCAGCGCGAGGACGATCTCGCGGTGCTCGCGTCCCGCATCCGCGCCCACGGTCTCCCGGAGGACGCGTTCGGATGGTACCTCGACCTCCGCCGCTACGGCTCGGTGCCGCACGCCGGGTTCGGCATGGGCATCGAGCGCATGGTGGCGTGGCTCTGCGGCCTGCACCACGTACGCGAAACCATCCCGTTTCCGCGCATGCTCGAGCGCCTCACCCCTGACGGCGAAAATTCACTTGACAGTCAGGACCCGGCTGGGTGACGTCCTGGGTGATGCTCCCGCTCCCGCGGCGTTGGATCCGGGCGCCCGGCCTTCCGTCCCCGCAACCGAGCTCGAACGCGTCACCGCTCCGGACGTCGAGACCTTCGTCCACCATTACGTACGACCGCGCCGGCCCGTAGTGCTGACGGGGCTGACCGGGGGTGGATTGCGCCCGCGAGTGGACGTTCGCCCGCATCGCCGACCGCTACGGGTCGGCCGAAGTGATCGCCGCGGTGCTGGTCAACGGCACGCTCGCGGGCGACACGGTCGATTTCCGTCGCATCGCACTGCGCGACTTCATCGCGTCGCTCGCCGCTCCCGGCGGCGCCAGCCACTATGTCATGGCGCCGACGTGGAACCTTCCGCGCGCGTTCCACGACGACTATCGGGTGCCGAAGTACTGCGAGGGAGCGCCGCACCTGCACGCCAAGTTCTGGCTCGGCAAGGCGGGAACGGTGACGCCGATGCATCGTGACGTGCCCCACAACCTCCACGTGCATTTGACCGGTCGCAAACGCTGGCTGCTCTATCCGCCCGGAGCCGCCAACATGTATCCGCGCGGTCTCCTCTCGGCATGCCGAATTTCTCCGCCGTCGATCCCGAGCAGCCGGACGACGCGCGTCACCCGCGCTTTCGCGATGCCACCGCGTTCACCGCGACGCTCAGCGACGGCGACACGCTCTTCATCCCGCGCGGCTGGTGGCACCACACCCGCTCGCTCGACGACGCGGTCGCCATGAACTTCTGGTGGGGCGGACCGTTCGTCGCTTGACGGCGCTCGCGTCGGCGACGTTCAAGCGCGTGCGCGGCATCCGCCGCGACGAATGGGGCTGAGTCAGGACCCGGTGCGGACGACTCGCGCCAGCCGGGGCGGCTGGGCGAGAATCTCGACGATGGTCGCAATGGGCGCGCCGGTGGCGTCGCCGACGGTGCGGCGCTGGCCATGGAGCCAACCCGTCCGCGCCAGGCAGCTCGAGCGCGGTCGCAATCGCAGCGTCGCATGCGACCCGCAGGAGCGTATCCGGGTGCGCCGTCGCGTCGGCGGGGATGTGGTCGTTCTAGCCGACCGGAGGCTCATGGTCTGTTTGACCGCGATGCCGATGGACGACGCGTTCGACGACGAGCTCGATCACATCCGCGCCGCTGGCCGCTGGCGCGAGCTCCGCAGGATCGAGGGCGCCGATCGACACGCTGGGTGACGGTCGACGGCATGCGCGCGCTGCTGCTCTGCTCGAACAACTACCTCGGCCTCGCCAACCATCCGGCGCTCGCCGCCGCCGCGGCGCGCGCCGCGCGCGACGCTGCGGCGTCGGCGCCGGCGCATCGCGCCTCGATCTCGGGCTCGCTCGCGATCCACCGCGACCTCGAGACGCGGCTCGCCCGCTTCAAGCACACCGAGTCGGCCGTGCTCTTCCCGACCGGCTACCACGCCAACATCGGCGCCGATCACCGACGCTCGTCGGAGCGGCGACGCCGTCTTCAGCGACCGCCTGAACCACGCGAGCATCATCGACGGCTGCCGCCTCTCCGGCGCCGCGCGTGCACGTCTATCCGCACGGCGACGCGCGCGCGCTCGACGACCTCCTCGCCCGCCACCCGGCGCGGCGCCGGCTGGTCGTCACCGACTCCGTCTTCAGCATGGACGGCGACCACGCCCCGCTCCGCGAAATCGCGCGCCGTCGCCGCGCGGCACGACGCCATGCTGATGGTCGACGAGGCGCACGCGACCGGCGTCGAAGGCCCGACCGGCGCCGGCCTCGTCGAGGCGCCTCGGCATCGGCGACGCCGTGACCGTCCAGATGGGAACGCTCGGCAAGGCGCTCGGCGGCCGCCGGCGCGTTCGTCGCCGGCAGCCGGGCGCTCGATCGAGCTGCTGGTGAACCGCGCCCGCAGTCTCATCTACACGACCGCGCTGCCGCCGCCGGTCGTCGCCGCCGTCGACGCCGCGCTCGACATCGTCGAGCGCGAGCCCGAGCGGCGCGCCGCGCCTCGCCGCGCTCTCCGCGACGCTCCGCGAGCGCCTGCGCGCGCTCGGCTTCGCGATCCCGCCGGGCGAGGGCCCGATCATCCCCGTGATCGCCGGCAGCGAGCGAGCGCGCGCGCTCGCCTGGTCGCGCGGGTCTCCTCGAGCGCGGCGTCTTCGTGCAAGCGATCCGCCCGCCGACGGTGCCCGACGGCACCGCCCGCGCTCCGCGTCGACGCTGATGGCGACCCACAGCGACGAGGACGTGGCGCACGCCGTCGCCTCCTTCAGCCGCCACTGGCGAGGCTTGCCTGAACACCGGAGGGAATTGCATGACATCAGACGAAACCAGCCGTCCTCGCCGCCAACGCCGCCTTCTACCGCGCCTTCGCCGAGCGCGACGTCGACGCCATGGACGCGCTCTGGGCGCACAGCGTTCCGGTCGCGTGCATCCACCCGGGTTGGCAGGTGCTGAATGGGCGGGAGCAAGTGATGGCGAGTTGGCGGGGCATTCTCGCGGAGTCCCGCCGGCGATCCGCTGCTCGGAGGAGATCGCGCGCATTGCAGGCTCGGCGGCGTTCGTCGTCTGCACCGAGACGCTCGACGCGGGCGAGCTAGTCGCGACCAACGTGCTTCGTTCGGGAGGACGGCGACTGGAAGCTCGCGCCACCATCACGCCGGCCCGGTCGCGACCGCCGACGAGGACGACGACAAGCCGCCGTCCGGCTTCCTGAATTAGGGATGACTGGCGTGCATCCGATTGCCGGCAGGCGGGTGTCGCGCCTTGGAGGGATTGCATGGGTCGTAGCGCGGCCCGCGTGGCCCGCTGTGCCGGTCGCTCCGCAGGGATTGGCGGAGTGGGTTCAGGAACGAGTAGCGCCGCGCGTGTGCGCAAGGCCAGATAGCGTCGCGGCGGGCCTCACGCGCTGGGCAGCAACGACCCACGGTGGAGAACCCACCCGCCGTCCCCGCGGAACCTGCCTGCGGAAGTGGACTAAGGTCGCGGCGGAAAAATTCCCTCGATCGCGATGATGAACTTGAGGCCGAGGAAGGGCGGCATGCGGTCGTCGGTCGTGCCGCCCGCGGCGGCGCCGTGCGCGTTCGGACCGGCGAGCCCGGCGACCTCGCCCGGCTGGTAGGCGCGTCCGAGGCCGATCACGTTGAGCGTCTCGGACGTCGCCGCCCGCCCGTCTCACCGAGCACGCGCGGCGGCAGCCCGGGTCCGTCGGCGGCATGGAGCGCCACCCGTCCCCGGAGATCCGGCAACGCAAACGTCGTGACACCGTCGCCACCGTAGGTCGTGCCGAGGATCTGGAAGAGATCGTCGTATTGGGCGATCGGCAACGGCTGGCCCTCACAGAACGCCCACCCGGTGGGCGCGAAATTGCCCGCGAACATGCGGATCTCTGCCGAGGAACTGATCGGCGCGCGCTGGCGACGCAATCGCCGTCACGGCGACGACGAGGATGACGAGGACCAGTCGGCGGAACGATCGATATGCGCAGCGCCTCCTCGGCGTTCACGGACACGCGTCGAAGATGGTGATGCCATCGACGACGCGCGAGCAGCTCGGCGGCAGGACGAGCGCACGCGCGCCGGGCGTGCAGCCCTTGATCCACCGCGCTGCAGGTCGAGGGCAGCTCGCTCGGCGGGATAGAGCGTGCACCCCGGCGGTGGGGTCCGCGCGACGACCGTCGCAGGATCGCCGACGAGCACTGCTTTCGCCTTTGCCGCCCGCGACGCAGGTCGCGTCGTTGAAAAAAGGTGTGCGCCACCGCGTCCACCGTCGGGCCAGTAGCGCAGCGCCCCGGTCACACCGGCGGCGCTCACCAACAGGTTGCCGTTCTTGGCGTCGATCTTGACCTTGCACTTCTCGACGGCACCCACCTCGGCGGGCACGAGCAGAAGAAGCGCTACCAGCACGCTCGCTGACGGATCGGGAACGCATCACGTCGGGACTACTACCACGGGCGTCGGGTCGAGACCATAGGCCCGCCGCGCGGCCACGGCATGGTAGGCGCGCTCGCGCACCTGTAGTAATCGAGCACGCATGCGCTTCGGCATCCACGCGGGGCCGCAGGACTGCACGATCGACGACCTCCGCGCGGCTCTGGCGGCTCGCCGACGACCACGGCTTCCACTGGTGCTCGGTCTGGGATCATCTCTACTCGATCTCCGACCTCACGCAATCCGGCGAGCCCGTCGTTCGAAGGCGTCGCGACGATGGCGGCGCTCGCCGGCGACGACCACGCGCGGTGCGCGGTCGGCTGCCTGGTCTTCTGCGTCGGCTATCGGAATCCGGGCGTGCTCTGCAAGGCCGCGGTCACCATCGACCACCTGAGCGGCGGCCGCGTCGAGCTCGGGCTCGGCGCCGGCTGGAACGAGAGCGAGTTCCGCGCCTTCGGCATGCCGTTCCTGCCGATCAAGGACCGCCTCGACCAGCTCGAGGAGACCGCGATCGTGCTCCGCCGCCTCTTCGACGGCGAGCGCGTCACCTTCGACGGCAAGCACGTCCACCTGACCGACGCGCTCTGCGATCCGCGACCGGTGCAGCCGCGGCTCCGGCTCTGGATCGGCGGCCAAGGCGAGCAGCGCCTGCTGCGCATCGTCGCGCGCCACGCCGACGGCTGGAACGTGCCGTTCCTCGCGCCGGAGGTCTTCACGCAGCGGAACGCCGACGCTCGACGACTGGTGCGCCAAGGAGCGGCGCGATCCGCGCGCCGATCATCGCGCACCATCAACGTCGGGCTCGCGATCGGCCGCGACGACGCGGCCGGTGCGCAGCGCAGGAGGCGAAGCTGCCGAGCTATGTTCGGCGGCCTCACCGAGTTCGTGAAGCCGGGCATCCTGATCGGCACGCCGCCGCGCGTGCGTCGACCGCATCGGCGAGTACGCGCGCGCCGGCGCGGAATGGGTCATCCTCGCGGTGCGCGCGCCGTTCGACTGGGACGGGCTCGAGCTCTTCATCCGGGACGTGATGCCGGCCTTTCGCGTGACGATCTCCTGATGGCGCCGAACGCGAGCAGCGAGCACGCGGTCGCCCCGCCAAACGCAACGGCCGCGCCAGTGTACGCTCTGCGGCCGACACGGCCGGCGTCACGAGTCACGTGTCCGCGCGGCCGCCGTCCGCCATCAGGTCGCGACGCGCATCGCCGAGAAGTTTCCCGACATCTGGGACCGGAGCGGATTGCATCTGTCGGCAAGTGCCTGAACGCGGAGCGCGGCGACTACGTCGTATCGCGCCTCGAGCAGGAGCGCGGGATCGCTCTCGGCGGTCGAGGCCGACGTCGCGCGCAAGGCCGGCGAGAGCCTGATCCTCGCCGAGCACCTCGACGCGGAGTTCGAGCGCAACGATCACGCTCTCGGCCAGCGCGCCGCCGACGCGACGGCGCGGATCGGCGGCTCGTGGTCGTTCGTGATCGGCTTCGGCGTCGCGCTCGTCGGCCTGGATCGCCCTCAACACGCTGGCATCCTCGCCGGCCGGGCGTTCGATCCCTATCCCGTACATCCTGCTGAACCTCGGCGCTCTCGTGTCTCGCCGCCTTGCAGGCGCCGATCATCATGATGGCGCAGAACCGTCAGGCCGCCCGCGATCGGGCCCAGGCCGACCAGGACTTCCGCGTCAACCTCCAGGCCGAGATCGCGATGCTGAACCTGCACGAGAAGGTCGACCACCTGCTGCACGCGCAGTGGGAACGGCTGGTCGAGCTGCAGCAGATCCAGATCGAGATGCTGAGCGGAGAGTGGAGAAGCGCGCCGCCGCTCGTAAGTACTTTCATCCGTTGAGCTCGGTCGGGACGCTGTGGCATCTTCATTGTTGAGAAAGTTTCAACAATCGGGGCACCACCATGGCGACGGTCAACTTCAGCGTACCTGACGACGAAAGCGGCGTTCGGTCGCGGCGCGTTCGTGCAGGCGATAACAGAGCGCGGTGCTCGCCGGCTTCGACGCGCGCGAAGCCGTCGAACGGAAGCACCGACTCCGAACGACGTCGAGATCTCGTCGCGTCCCTGGCCGCACTCCGCACAGCAGACCCGACCGGTGACCACAACGCCGCCATCCGGCGCACGTCAACTCGGACGACCGTGAGAGCCGCCCTCTGCCAGTGTCGCACGTGGAAGTGGCTGCTTGCGAGCCGATGATCGCGAACGCGACCGTCGATGGCAGCTGGCCGTATTCAGCAATGCAGCGAAGT
>ERZ1370068.3898-contig-2997_pt1 | contig 69944 bp, 103 predicted proteins | sample MGYA00561227_ERZ1370068 | MGnify/ENA primary metagenome ERZ1370068 (study PRJEB38410, sample SAMEA6850437) | metagenome | study: Metagenomic assessment of the ecological functions of the soil: analysis of the soil microbiota associated with the...
GATCATCGCCGGGAAGTCGTCCTGCGCCGTGCGCGGTACGAACTGCGCAAGGCCGAAGAGCGCGCCGAAACGCTCGAAGGTTATCTCATTGCGCTCGCCAATCTCGACGAGTTCCTGCGCATCATTCGTGGATCAGCTAATCGCGACGAAGCGCGAGTGAAACTGCTCGCATTCGAATTCACCAAACGTCAGGTCGAACAACTCGGCATTCTCATTCGCAATCCTGCGCGCCTCACCGATGGCCGCTACGCGTTCAGCGAACAACAGGCGGACGAAATCCTGAACCTGCGTCTGTATCAGCTGACCGGACTCGAGCGCGAGAAAATCGTCAGCGAATACAAGGAGCTTATCGAAACCATCAACGATTTGCGCGACATCCTCGCCAAAGAGCAGCGCGTCTTCACCATCATCAAAAAGAACTGCGCGAAATCCGCGACAAGCTACGGCTCCCCTCGCCTGACGGAAATTGCTCCCGACGCAAGCCGAGATCAACATCGAAGACCTTATCGTCAACGAGGGTTGCATCATCAGCATCACGCACGCCGGCTTTATCAAGCGCACGGCCGTGAGCGCATTTCGCGCGCAGCGGCGCGGCGGCAAAGGCGTCATCGGCATGCAAACGCGCGAAGGCGCCACCGAGGCGGAGGACGGCGATTTCGTTCAGCATCTTTTTGCCGCCACCACGCACGATTACCTGATGTTTTTCACGGCCAGAGGACGCGCTTACGTAGAAAAAGTTTACGAAATTCCCGAGATGGGACGCGCGGCAAAGGGGCGTTCTATCGCGAACATCCTTGAGCTTAAGCCTGACGAAAAGATCGCAGCCACGATTCGTGTCCAATCCAAAAATCAGGCACAGGGCCGAGTGCTGTCGATCAAACATGGGACGAAAATTTGCATATCGCGTTTGCGACACAATCCGGGATCGTCAAAAAATCGAACCTATCGGATTACGCGAACGTCCGCCGCGGCGGCATTATCGCCATTCAAATCGAAGAGGGCGATCGCTTGATCGACGCGAAACTAACGAATGGCAACAACGAGGTCGTGCTCATTACCAGGAAAGGAATGAGCTTGCGTTTCCATGAAGAGCAGTTGCGCGATCAAGGCCGCAACACCGTTGGCGTTTGGGGAATTCGCCCGGAAAACCGATCACGTCGTCGCCAGCGCCATTGTTGATCCGGAGGCCATGCTCCTCGTGGCCGGTGAGAACGGAATTGGCAAGCGCACGTCGTTCGACGAATACCGGCGTCAATCGCGCGGCGGCAAAGGCATTATCACGATGAAAGCCGGTGAGAAAACCGGCGAAGTCGTTGGCGCGCTCACCGTCCGTGAGACTGACGAGATCATGCTCATCACCATCAAAGGCCAGATGGTACGCACGCGAGTGAGAGAAATTCGCGAGACTGGCCGCAATACGATGGGCGTGAAACTGATGGATTTGCGCGGCGACGAAAAGCTTCAGGCGATCGCGCCTGTAGTAAGTCAGGCCGAGGAAGAGCAAGCCCAAAGCGCAGAGCCTACCGCGGAAAAATCCTGAGCGCGTCACGCCTGTAGCCGCCGGCCAGCGGCCGGTTACAGTTCATCTGCTGTTAATTGCGAAGACAGCGCCTCAGAGGGCCGTACCTGTGACAGACGCAACCGCGACCGGCTTTGGCAATCAGTAGCCGCCGCTGCCCACGCGTCGTTGTTGTCGTTGTCCGCGCGCCAGTAGTAGGTGGCGGTGCTGCCGTCGTAACCGTGGTTTGACGCGTCGTGGTTGTGGTCGCCTCCGGCTCGCCGGCGCACGAAACCAACATCAGGGCCACCACGGATAACGCAGCACTCAGTATCATTCCTTTTTTCATAGCGTAAATGGTTTGTTTACAATCCAATTCGTCACAAGTCGCGTCGGCAGATGTATTAGGACACAAATTCTTTCCATCCGCCGAGAATAGTAGTCGCCCCCTGCGCGCTTTGCCGGATAAAACGGAGAGCAGATCGAGTGCTCAAGAAGCGCAATGCCGCTCCATCAACTGATGAGAAATGCAAGCTCAGGGAAGCAGCGCATTCAAGCGCTGCCGGAATTGATTTGGTGATGTTAATCCACCTTGATCTTTGTGCGCTGCTTCTTTAGCTCGGCCCGCCTGCGTTTCGATTCCAGAATTTTCCTCTTCAGCGCAGCTGGTCTCGGCGATTTTCTGCGCCGCTCTTTTTCGCGCTTCGCGACTTCAGCGATACGCTGTTCTTCTCGAGCGCTCTCAATTGCGTCGAGCAATCGTTCCCGCGCGAGCTTGCGATTTACTGCTTGCGAACGCGAATCCTGAACTGTGACGCTGATGCCGGTCGGGAGATGCCGCAGCGTCACTGCGGTTGAAACCTTGTTCACATTCTGGCCCCCGGGACCACTCGACCGCGCAAAGCTTTCTTCCAGATCGGTCCCGCTAATCTCAAGCTTTTGCATTCGATCAGCTAACACGTCTCGTGACATACATATCATTCTACTACCCGTCGGGCTTTGAAACTGTTCCGAGGTTCGATTTCGATTTAACGACTTAACGGTTCAACGGTCCACATTCTTCCAACGAATTGCCGATGGCCAGACTCGAACCGGCGCGGGCCATCTCCGCACGATCGGTCACGACCGCGTTGTCGATGAGTGCGTGATCAAGTTTACCCGTACCTGCAAATGGATTGGTTGCTGCCTGGAGTTCCCGCAGCGGATAAGCTGGTTGAATTCGCGACGGTGACAGTAGTCCAGTCCAGAACGGCAAGATCGCCTCGGAGCTCATTTACTCGGACCAGGCCTCCGTGCCAGTTCAGTTAGGGCTAAAATGTTAGCGGCTTTGCTTTGATCTAAATCGACGACACTTCCATGGAAAACCGGCCTCGCTCGACCGCCGACATCGAGCAATTCACGTCAACAATTTCAGCAGCGCTCCGGCTTTTGACGGAATATCTATGGTCCGGCCGATAACAAATTCACGCAATGCGACAGCCAACCATTCGCGCGACGCCGTAGCTTCCTCGATGGTCAAGCACGCAGCCGAGTCTTTGTTCTTGAGACTGTATTTCGTGATCTCCACTTCGATTGGCTCGACTTCGCCTCGTAATTCGAGGCGGACGCGAACACGACGCTTTTTGTGTCGATCGATAATTCCGTCATTTCGCCAATTCCCTTCAGGTAACTGTTACTGGCAACCCGCGCGGTAAACGCCAGCGTCGCGTCCTTCGAGCGGCGAAGAAATGTGCGCACTTCACCGGGAGCTGCAGCGAGCGTCAGCTCGCGCTGGCGGACTTTTTGAATGACCGCGTTTCTTGTCACTGCGACCATTATTCAAACCCGGCATCTTGTGCGCCGCATCTTTCACCGCCGGCGCGAACCCCGTCACTGCTCTGGCGAGATGTTTACCACCCGGCAAGTGTTTAACGGCTTTCTTGATCTGCTTGCGTCCCTTTTGCCTTCGGCTCCGAGATACGTGGCCAGACCAACGGCCAAAGCGGTCGCCGCATGTTCCGCCACCGTGGGTGCGTGTTTGTTCACAAGTTTCTTAAAAGTCTTCCGGATTGCTTTGCGCGTTTTCTTTTTCAAGCATTGCCATGATTCATTCCTCCCCTAATACCATCGGTCTTCAACAGCGAGTTCGGACGCTGTTGTTTTAAATCAAATGTGCGAAACCGCGGCGGATGCGCGTAAAGACCTGTTGCCAAAAGTGGCGGGCGACAATGCCGCTGTCCGGGCATGTTGATGGCAGCACCGGAGCAAACTGCAGCTTTTCCTCAAAGAACAGCCGGAAGATTATGGCCGGCATCAACTGAAGTTTCGACTTTGTGCATGAACGTGTGTGTCCCGGTTCAGTGACGATTCGGTGACAATCGACAAAATGAGAATCCTAACGGGTTTACCTCGCTAAATTACGGTTTTTTGACGGTGCCGATGATGGGATTCGAACCCATACAGAGCTATCGCTCTAACGGATTTTAAGTCCGTTGCGTCTACCATTCCGCCACATCGGCGCTGCGACGTGCATTCTAAGCTTCTTCCAGTATCGGCGAAAATGGATTTCGCTGTGATAACGACACTGATTGCGCGAATCATTGTATGGGCGCTAACGCTGGTTCCATCGGCATCGAACACGTCGGCAGCGAAACCGACTCTCTTGCTCCGCCGCAAGCCGCCGCTTCGGCGGCGTCGATCCGCTGGTTGCTCCAGGAACATCAGATTCCGCGCACGAACATCTTCGGCCACGATTTCGCGCCGGGCTACTGCCGACCGGGAGGGACCAGGTGTCCGGACAAGCTCTTCGGCCCGGTGAACTCACGAGCCGCGATCGCAGCTTGGGTCGCGGCTAACGTGTGAACTGACTAGCCGTCCTGAAATGGCGGCTCCGGCGCAGACGTTTTTCCTGTGCCAAACTTGTTGGATGGAGCTGCTTTACCTGGTCCGGGTCCATAATATCTCTTCAGCCAATTGCTCAACCCATCGAGGCCCGGGAATAACATTCGTTCCGTAACATTGTCTTGATCAAGCTTGTCCCGAACTTCCCATTTCAGTTCTTTTGGGATGACGATTCGGCGATAAACTTGCGGATAACTTTCCAGAAAATCGTTAAGACAAAGCCTTGCGCCTGGCATAACAGACATGATCGCGCCTTGGTTGACGATGCGGGCATCCAGCGATGGGGGTTCAAAAAACAGCGCAAATCCCCCGTAGTTGATCCCAAAAGAATCGAGATCCTTTAGCGTTTTTACTTCCAGGCAGCATCTCGACAGAAAACAGGAAGGCAAGTTCGTCCGCGAGAATGTTCTGAAGCGGCGTTGGGAGAAGATCACGCACCTGACGAACGTCTACGCACCAAACAACTCCATCCTTGTCATAGTGCTCTTCTTCGGCAGTCGCGAAATGCAAAGCTACTTTGGGCGATACCGTCCAGTCCAGGACCCTCGTGGGCAACCGATGATGCTGGGCAACCGCGAGTCGAACCAAAAGCGTATCCGCCGGTATTGAGCCCGATTCCGCATACTTCCTGAAACTGCGAAGCATGGGTCCTTCAACATTCACATAGTCTCCACAGAGTCTTTGGAGACTGGTTTCCAGCCCCCACGAATGGTCGGCCACGCCACGGTAAACAAAATCAGACCGGTACTCTGAAAAACGGTTCTGGGAATGTCATGCAGAGCATTCATTAACTCGGCCCAACTGCTGACGACGACGTCATTTGCTTGCATGCTTAACTCTCGGATTATGGATACATGCGATACCGATTCACCCTCGCTTGTCGTCATAATAATGCTCGCGAACCCTTCCCGCCCACCTCTGAAATACCTGCCCTCAGCGCATCCTTCGCAACGCCTTTGATTTTTGCTGACGGCATAGGATGAATGAAAACATCTGAAACGCCGGTATCGAATATACCTCCTGTGATGCCGTCTTCGCGGAACACTAGAGTCGGTAGATGGAGCCCGAAAAGAATGCCTGACTCCAAATGATTCCAAGGAGTCGGAAATGGAATTGGTGTGCTGAGGCTGCTCTTCTGCAGGAGTTCCGCGCTTTTTCAATCCACCGCTCGCGCCGGAATTGCTCGAATCCCAGAATTATCCCACCTGGGCAATGACGCGCGATAAGCAGCACCTCCCGCAAAGGTAGCTCAGTGGGATAATCAGAGCGGCCAAGAGCACGCGCCTCCAAGTCATTGTCGTCTAGTTGTCGAATAATCACCGTTCGAGCTGCTTCTTGTGAAGGAGAGAGGCTCGTGGGGGACAGAAACGAAAACAGGGATTTTCATAGCCAGAACTTCTGGTATTTCAGTCGGTATGAGGCGGGCTTCTTACAACGCCTTAAGGCGATTAGCGTTTCATACAAGAGCAGGGAAGTGCAAGACGAAAATTAAAGTGCGCTGAGAGGTAATCACCAGATGTGATCCCCGCGGAAGCTAAATCAATAATGGCTATTACGGCGAAGGAGCTTGGGCAATGCCTTCAAATTTGCTTGATTATCGCGAAGAAAACCGACTGAAATAAGGTGAAGCACAAGCGTGCAGCATAGAGTGTTATGCCGACCAACGATAAAACCCGAGGGGGACAGCAAGTTTAGGATTGCGTTGGCTAAGACGGTCACGACTTGGGCCAGGGCTTTGAAAAGGACAAATCGCACCCTCGACAGCGCCTTCCTATTTTGGACGCCGAGAGCAGAGGCAAATATGTGCTCCACCGAAGCACAATCGACGCATTTGTAGCTCCCATGAAGCGTCCTCCAGACGTGGACGAATCAACCTTGTCACTCAAAGATTTGCTAGAGGACCCAAAGATAAAAGACTACATCGTTAACAGCTTCCTGCCGCTCACTCCAGGCGCAACGCTCGCCGATGCCAAGGATCTTCTAGACAAAAATCCGCAATGTCTCGATATCCTGGTTACACAAGACGGAACCAAGAATGGGACTGTGGTCGGTTGGATCACGAATGTGATGGTGCTAAATGCGGCAACGATTTAAGAACGTCCGAAGCATATCGTTGCCGAACGAAGCGTTGCTCATTACACAAATACCAGTAAGTAAACCTCGCCGTCCTAATTAACTACCCTTCTTGAATCAGCGGGTCTGGCACACGCGCTTTCGGAAAATCATCCACACTCCTACAAGGACCAACGCAGCGCCTAACAAGGACGAAAGCGGAAATGTTTCGGCGCCTAACAACCAGCCGAGCATGACTGCTCCAGGTGGAGTGATGAGCGAGATACTTTGCAGCTGCGCGACCGTCAGGCGTGGCAGCAACCAGTAAAGCAGCAGAAACGTCAGTGCCGAGCCGATCACCGCCAGATAGAGCAGGCAAAACACTGACGAGGGGGTCCAGTGAAAGCGCGCTGGGTTTCCATCCACAGCGAACCCAAGCAGTAACAACGGCGCAGTTCCGAAAATCATCTGCCACGCAGCAAGCATCGCGGGCGCAAGCTGCATCGACCGCGCCTTGACAAGCACGTTTGCGAAGGCCGCGCTGGCAGCACCAACAACGACTGCTACACCACCCCAGAAAGCAAGCGGACCGTTGAACCCCAGCAGCCGTGCGCAGATGACGGTCACGCCACCGAGTGCAATGATTGCGCCGGCGAACTTTGGTAAGCGCAGCGGTTCATCCGGCAGCATCCAGTGAGCGAACATCATGCCGAAAATTGGAATGCTTGCCTGCAACACTGCAGCAAGACCTGACGAAACGTGCAGCTCCGCCCAGAACAGCAGCGTATAGTTCACGGCAAACATGAGGACTCCCGTGATGGCGAGAACGATGTAATCGCTGCGCCTTCGCGGGAGCAGATGTGTCCGCCCCATCGAGACGGCTACGAGCACGATAATTGCGATGAGAAAACGAATCGCCACGAACGAAATCGGCGGGAGATCGCGTAATCCGATTTTAATGGCAAGCCAGGTGGAGCTCCAAACAACGCAAAGCGTCAGCCACGCCAGCGGCACACCCCACCCTGCTTTCGGTCGCCATCTTTCTTGCAGCGATACACTCGTTGTTTTCACACGCGCGCGAGCATCGCGCGTGGCCTGCGACTCGTAAAGCCAGGTCGCGTCGCTGCGCAGCAACCTATTCACTGATTGACAGTCGCTGAGCCTCCTGAGAGGGTTCCGCGCCGCTATGAACAAATTTCTTCCTCTCCTGCTCTGCCTTTTACTCAGCATTTTCACTGTGGCGCGCGCTACGAAGCCGACGCACATGCGCCGTTCCGAACATGAAGACCGCTCACAACGAACCGAGGGGACAAGAAGCGGACGCGAAAACGTTGCTTAATGATGCAAACACCGGCGAAGAAGTGGCTTCCGACGGTGACGACAGCACGGAACCCGCTTCCAGCGATGACGGCGAAGACGTGAACGACGATGGTGGCGGTGACGCGCCGGGAGATGAAGATACCGGAGATGATGACGCAGGGGATGACGATGGAGGCGATGACGGCGGCGGTGATGAAGGCGAATAAAACGAACGCCGATTTAGTTTCGAGCAGGACAACTTCTCGCCGGCATCTTGCCAGCGCGCGGTCAGTACAGTATTTCTAATCGCATCCCGTTTACGGCGCGTTCGTCTAGTGGTTAGGACACAGCCCTCTCAAGGCTGGTACATGGGTTCGACTCCCGTGCGCTGCCAGAGCATTTCTCAGAGGATAAAACGCGGCAAATAAACTCTCAATTTTTCGATTTCACGACAGTTTTATGACACCTGTCCATGTTTACGAAGCCCGCGCGCGCAAAGATCATCGCGGCGGCGATTTAATTTCCGATGCGCTGTCTTTCATGTGGTCCCGCTCAGTGAAAACGCTGACAAAAGCGGCGACGAAACATTGTTGACTTGAAGAAAAGAGCCCGGCGTGTGTTAACGGCTTCCATCAACCTGGTTCAGGAACGCTGGGGTAAATTAGACAGGCGCAAACATTCAACCCGGTCCATACATCATTTACGAAATTCGAGCCCGGAGCAGATAAGCACGGCTTCGACCTAAGCAGCGATGCGCTTCCGTACAGTCCGTTGTGGTATCGCGGCTCAAACGCCATCGTCGATGCGGTGGGCTACGCAAAGTCTTACAGCCGAACGCATCCCATCGTGATTCGCGTTTACGATGCTACTGGCAACGTCATCGAGACGCTCGGAATACAAGAGCCGAATGAACAGCTGAGACGTAACCGTAGCTGCAACCAGCTTTGCTCAGATTGTCAGCGATGATCTCCCAAGACTTCACGCGCACCTAAGTGCGGTGAACGTATTTTGGAGTCCCGGACAAGCCGGGTCACAGGAATTTATTTATCCGCTGATCGCTGCCGTGACCGGCCCCATCTTAACCTTTGCGCCACCCGCCTTTTTCGGCGCATACAGCAGAAATTGGCCGCTGCCAAGATCAATGGCTCGCGACCCTTCGCCCACGCTAAAAATAGTCTTCTCGCCGAGGCGTGTGATCGTTTGATCCTTGAAAGTCAGCTCACTCCGGGACTGCGACACCGGTCTGCACAGCCGTGCCGTGGCGAACATCATCGTTCACTGCAGCCGCACGCGGTGATGCGTTCGATGGTAGCACTCGAACGTCCTGGATGACTTGAGTCACCTTGGCTTCTTTCAGCTCGTCCGCGCTGACCTGGTTTGGGAGCCCGCTCGCAAGCGCAAACGCAAGCGCAGCTATCGTTAAAATGCACTGGGATTGGATATGCATCGTCCCCTTGTACCCAGGAATCATGCCAAGTCTACCGAAATCCAACGAAAGCGGGTCACAGAAAAGAGCACGGCGTGAGGGAGTGGGGTCAGCCGCTCACGTGATGCTGTATCCGCGTTTACGATCATGCTGGAAAGATGATCGAGACGCACGAGCACGCCCGGCGAGTTCAAACAGTTCTGATTATTTTCGGCTTTGGCAACGACCGCGAGGGCTAGGAATTGGACGGGGACTTTACCCAGCCGGTGTCCATAAATAAGCACGGTTGAAAACTCCAAGACCGGCTCTCCGCACCATCAGGCTCGCAGTCGTTACCTCTTGCGATTCCTTCGGTTGTGCAAACGGCAGTCCGTAGTCTCGCGTGCGCGAGGGGAACACGACGATTGGGGAGAACCGCCGCCCTTCTGGTTCGTGAGACTCTCCTTTGTTGAGAGTCGAGAAAAAGACAGAGAAGAATCGCACAACGGGATCGAACCAACAGTGCGGCTCTTTTTCTTTAGATCCTGTGATAGCTTGACGTTAGGCTGGCGACTGTGGGCGCTACGGCTCGCGCTGACGTTGGTGCTGACGTTGGTTGCCACACCGCCCTTGGCATCTTTTTCGGCTTCAGGTCGTTGAGTTTGATATTCGTTTTCTTTTTCTTGTCTTGCTTGTCTTGCATGTTTGTTATTTATCCTTCGTAGGGTTGTTTGTTGATTGTGTTTTGTCAGTGACACCGAACAGCAATCGATGCCCGCCCGTAACGTCCTGTTTTGGAATCAGGTCATTCAAGCGAATCAATTTACCTTTCCTGCGCTTAGGCCTTTGATTTCCTGATTCTCCGGCTGCGGGCGCTTTTTTCCTTGTTCTTCGGTGCACTCACTTTGGCTATCTCTGTTATCAGTATCCATGCCAAGTCGCGCAAAACCCGGTCTAGATAAAAATTGGCGACTGATATCTCCTTAACCAGGAAGCGGTTACGCAGAGCTCCCTTATCGAAAATAAGCAACTGCCATGGCAGATAGAGCGAACGTCGGAGTTCATTCTAAGGTCGCTTGGGCTCGTTTTTAGGCCTACGGTGCTCTATTTTTAAGCCACGTCTCGGAGATATCGTGCGAGCGTCGAGCGAGAAATACCGAGTAATTTTGCCGTCCGCCGCTGATTCTGAGCCGCTTGTTGATAGACGAATCGGACCCGCCTTTTCAACCCGCTTTCAATCGATAGATCGTGCGCGAGGGACCCTGACGCAGCTTTTAGGGATTGTTGACCACTTGCGACGCGCGCTTGCTCGCTTCAAGTCCGCCACGGGACGGACTCGCTGTGGCGAGCTGGGCACTCACTTTTGGATTTGGGTGGCCTGCTCTCTTGAGCTGGGCTGTGAGAGTCTCTATTTGTTTCTGTTGCTGCGCGACCATTGCTTCCAACTTCTCAACTTTGCCAACTTTGCCATTGAGTATGGCGGGGCGCTGCGTTGGCACGCCGGGCGCGCTACGACGTTGCGGTGCGCTACGTTGCACGGTGCGCTACCACCCTGGCTCGGGCCAAAATCCCAGCCAAGGTGGTCGTCCGCACGGTCCAGAGTAACTACAACAACGCTGCCGCCAACAGGCTGGAAGTTGTTGAAGATACCACCGATGTAACACTCTAAGGACCCGGCCCCGTTCCCGTTCGAGACGTCGCCGATGCGGATCGTATCGCTTTCGTCGGCGGCGAGCGTACCCAACGAAGTCGCCGACGTAAGTGTTATTGATGCCCGTGATCACGTTTTGTCCTGCCCTGGTATCCCACGGCTGTGTTCTCACTGCCATCAACGTTATTGAAGAGCGCCACAGAGCCAACTGCCGCGTTGTTATTGCCCAAACCGAGTGCATCCGAGTCATTATTCCAGAGCGTGTAATAACCAATGGCGGTGTTTGCAACGCCGATGAACATTGAAGAAAAGCGCGTCGTTGCCAAAAGCGTTGTTGCTGTATCCGTCAACGTTATTAAGGAGCGCACCGGCGCCGACACCATTGTTATGCCCAGCCAAGTGGGAAGCCATTTGCGACGGAGCCATTAAACAATAGCGCGTCGTAACCCACGGCCGTATTGCCGCCAGCCGTAAGGTTGTTCTTGAGCGCAGCATAACCAACAGCGGTGTTTGGATTGCCATCAGTGTTGAACTGGAGCGCCTCAGTGCCAACTGCCGTGTTTTTCGCTGCCGGTAGTGTTGTTTGAAGGGCAGCGGTTCCGACGGCTGTGTTATCCTCGCCGGTGGTGTTGTTTGCAAGGGCAGCGGTCCCGACGGCTGTGTTATCGTCGCCGGTGGTGTTGAATAACAGCGTCGCCGCGCCAAATGCCGTGTTTTCGTCTGCGGTGTTGAAAGAAGAGCCCCCGCGCCGGTAGCGGTGTTGAAGCTGCCCCACGGACTAAAAAGAGCGAACGCCAACCAACTCCTGTGTTTCCAGTGCCGGTGGTAGGGTTTTGAAGGGCGAGGCAGCCTTCAGCTGTTGTGAACCCGGGGTAACACCCGTCCGGCAGCGGAGCAACTTGCGGAGCTGCCTTTATTTCTGGCAAACCGACAAAGCAGGCAAGCACGGACAGGATCGTTGTGGATATTTTGAAGCGAGTTTTCATTACCTTAATTTCCTTTTGTTTTGGCCTTCTCTGATTTCTCCGTGGAGAACTCATTTCGGGGCCATTTATAGTGGATTTTCGCTTTTGCGTGGCCTAAGCCCTGACGCCCAAAACGTTTTGGCAAAGGTTCAGATGCTGTGTCAACAAGAAAGCCAAAAGAAAGAACGCCCTGAAAGCTGCAGCTTCCGCTCACGTCTGGCTCCAATCAGCAAACAGGTTTCCCGATCATGCTACCGCCGAAGAGCGAGCCCATTTAACCCTCTGCCGGGGTGATACCCGGATGGTTTTTGCTGTTTGCGACGTAGCTTCTGGTACAGATCAGGCCGCAGCTAGATGGTCTATCTATCACATCTTCCGTCCTGGCTTTGCGGTGCGATAATCGTAAGCAGCTTTGTGGTGCTTTCGATCATCGGCCTGGCGCTTTTTCAGTGGCTCGTCGTTGGCCGGCTTCGCCTCACGGAGGAGATGAACAACGACATCATTTTCTTTGCTTCAGCCATCGCGGTGTTCTACAGCCTCACAGTCGGACTGATCGCGGTGGGGGTATGGACGACTTACAGCCAGGTCGAGAACACAGTGTCGGCCGAGGCAACAGCTATCGGTTGCTTCTATCGTGACGTCAGCGGCTATCCGGAGCCGCCACGAACCAGGCTGCAGGCGCAGGTCCGCGAATACACCGTTTTTCTAATCGAACAGGCCTGGCCCGCGCAACGACGTGGAAAATCGACCGACGTTGCCACCCCGTCGGCTCAGCGCACTCGAGCAGGAACTGGTGCGATTTGAACCGGCGCACGCTCGGTCAGCAAGTCCTTCATGCGGAAACGTTCCGTCAATACAACGAAGTCGCGGGTCTGCGGCGTCAGCGATTGCATGCTATTGGCGCGGGTTTGCCCTCTGTCATGTGGTCGGTCGTGCTGATCGGGGCGTTCCTGACGATCACCGTGACGTATCTACTTAAGATGCAGCGGATCGTCCATTTCGTGCTAACGGGATTTTCGCCATGTTTATCGGGTTGGTCGTGTTCGTCATCATCAGTCTCGACCAACCGTTGGAGCGGGCCGCTCGCGATTGATTCCGGGCCGTACCAGCTTGTCCTGGATCGCTTGATAGATCTGAAATAGACGAGAGGCGATCTTGAAATGAACCGTGGCGATTACTCCGGCTTGGAACTCGTTTTTGATTGGTAAATCACAAATGACGCCCTTAGCATGGGCTGCACGATTGGCTACGATTGTTTAGCAATGCGATTTATTCGAGACAAAACGAATTGAGGAGGTCATAATGGCAATCAAAATTGCACAGGTCCAAAATCTTCAGCAAATGGATGTCCTTGTCGCGGGTCCCGACGATGCGAACCATCTCTTCATCATCGATGGACAATTTGATGCAAGCCTGGCTATAGGATCTCAAGGCACTAATTTCGCTACAGCAAAAGAAACCTTCAGTGCGTTGATCGGGCCCAAGCTCGCTAACAGACAGTTCGTTCGAGCAATTGGCACAGCTTCAATCGTGAAAACTCAAATCGCTAACATCGCGCCGGGAGGATTGGCGACCTGGAACATTGTAGATGTTGATGCCGATTGGGATGATGAGTCCGGGCAGGTTGAATTGAGAATCGAGGCACAAGTGAATTGTTCGGGTTCGAACCAGAGTGCGAGCATCAATGGCTTCGCGTTTCATGTAACGATTCTTGCGGCCCTCCCTGCCAATTAAAATTGCCCTGAGGCGACTCAGGTCAGCGCGAACGGCGGATCCTACAAAAGATGCGTTTTGCTCGTTTCGGAATGTTTTTAAGAGCTTCAGCCGCAACCTGCTGGCGAAAACCGGAGTTCAATAGCTATAATATCTGCCATGAAATCAAAACACAGCTTCGCGAGGAATGTTCTTCTGATGTTGGTTTTCGGGTGCGCAATTTTCATCAGCACTGTTGCGCAAGGAGGTCCCCGAGAGTACCTCCGGTCTAATCACCACTTCCCGCCTGGCCGGCTCATCGTGGATAGAACGCCGAACTTCGGATGGAATCTCGGTTTCAATCTTCTGATCGATGGCAGGTCTGTGGGGAGCGTCGCCCAGGGTCACAGCTATAGCACCTGGCTACCAGCTGGGCCTCATGTGTTGACCGTCCACAAGGTGCCGGCGACAGGCTTTACCGCACCAACTTCGACAACAGTGAACATCCAGCCCGGCGCTGAGCATCTGTACACTGCCATGTGGGATTCAGGTCTGGTTTATCTCCAGCCGGGAGGAGTTTGGCTGACGCCCGGCGCATGCTGGCAAAATCACGGTGATGGTGCCCCATAACGGCGTTACTGATTGTTCAAGGCCGGTCGCGGCTTAACTCAAAAGCGGAAATTTACCCTGGAAGCAGGTAGATCCTGTTTTCGATTCCCGTGCGCTGCCAATCGCGGACATTTCCGATGCGTCTTGCTTCATTTAGCAGCGTGCTCGCGCTCTGTTTTTGCCTGTTGGGAAACGGATGCTCGAAAGGAATCACTCGCTCGACAGTGGCGATCGTGTTTTTCGTAAGAGGCAACGTCGTTTTCGGCAACGCGGAACGAAATGATTTCCAACCGGTCACGTCTAAAAGCAAAATTCACGCGGGCGACATCAGTGCGCACATCAGACGGCGCCTCAATTAATCTGGCGTTGATCCCGGGCGCATTCGTCCAACTGTCCGGAAATTCCGAGATCAAAATAGAAGACCTCAAACTAACGAAGGACGGCAACGATACCGCCGAACGCATGCTTGATCGACGTGCATGGATACGATTGAACCGTGGAAGAATTGTTAGTTTGTTCAGCCAGAGTGATAAAACCGCATCAGAGTTTGGCATCACAACAGGCCAGGTAACGCTCAGGCCCGACTCTGATTGTCTGTTCTCGGTTTGGACTGACGGCACAACGAGCAGAGCAACGTGCGGGCGAGGCGAAGTGAGCGCATCCGCCGACGCGCAACCGCCGTTGAAAATTGCTGCGGGGTATTTCTCTCAATGGCCAACAGCGTCGAAGGAACCGATCGCTGCAAGTGCCGATGCGCGGCGCGCAGATGGACATCAACAACGGCACTCGACGTCGAACCGGAATTGCTGGATCAAGCGGCCGGTTGGCAAAACCGCCGCGTGTTTTAAGTATCTTGTCGGTCGCTGAAATTGGCCGTAGCGGCGGTCTTTGACCGCCGAATTTCGAGTTCAGCCCCGGTCCGGGACGCCAGAAATTGCAAGCACGCATGTGCATCACCGAAATCGTTTGCAGTCGCGCGCGGAATTCTGGATGATCGCTGCACATGACGCAGCCAGCTCTCGATCTAGTCATCGCAGCGCTGGAGAGGATTCGAGAGAAAAGTGATCGCGCGCCACGCGCATCGAGAACTGCGCTCGCGCGGTTGCAAGATGCTCGTGCTGCCACGCTCAATCGTCCTGCGCTGAGGACAGCGCACGCTACACCGCCGATGCTGTAGAGTCCGCTGTCCTAGCGGAGATGCCGACGCGCGAGATAAAGCAGATTTACTGGCCGCGGTTCGCGAACGCGTTGGCGCTTGCACGAAATGTGCGCATCTCGCCTGCTCGCGGACGCAAACCGTGTTCGGCGTCGGAAATCCGGACGCCGATTTGATGTTCATCGGTGAAGCGCCCGGTGCAGATGAAGATCAGCAAGGGGAACCGTTCGTCGGACGCGCCGGACAATTACTGACGAGAATTCTGAAGGCGATGAACTTCGCGCGCGAAGACGTTTACATTGCAAATATCCTGAAGTGCCGCCCGGACATGCCGGCAGGCAGTTTTGGGAATCGCCCGCCCACGCCGACAGAGATGCAAACGTGTCGGCCTTATCTTGTGGAACAGATCGACATCATTCAGCCAAGTGTGTTGGTCGCGCTCGGCGCGGTCGCTGTCGAGGGGTTGCTCGGAACGCGAGCGGCAATGCGCGAATTGCGCGGCCGCTGGCATACTTACAACAGCATTCCGCTGATGATCACGTATCACCCGCGTACTTGCTGCGAAACCAGGCGCCTTCCGAAAAACGCAAAGTCTGGGAAGACATGCTTCAAGTGCATGGAGCGGCTCGAGCGACCCATCAGCGAGCGACAGCGAAATTATTTCCTGTAGCCGCTTGGCTGTGCGAAGCGCGGTGGTGAACGCGTTGCCCACAGGGCAACGGCTACAGTTTGGCGCGATCGAACATCGCGTCGATTCGCTTGCGCGATGCGATGCGTCAATGACCTAACGACAAAATCATCGCGCGCACTTCGCTGACGCGCGACTTTCACTGTGCGCTGCAAGGCCGCGGGACCGGACGCATTCAAAAGCGCAGAGTGTGCGCGCGCCGATTAATGCCGGCAGCACCGTCGCAGCGCGCACGCGACGATTTTTGATCGCGCGCGAATATTCCATTCCAGACGTAAGGCCTGCCTTTGCGTTCTCCAGCCACGTTCGATAGATCGGCTGGAAGCGCTCCGGTTCGGAGAGGATCTGCGAGGGAGTCAGGTGCACCGCGCTTAATTCGTGTTCGGGAAAATAACATCTTCCCGCTCGAAGATCCGAGCCGGCGTCGCGCAACACATTAATCAGTTGAAGCGCCATGCCGTAACGCTTTCCCAGAGCAAGCATCTCGTCTTCAGTCCGGCTCGAGAACTCGGCGAACGTGCCGGAAACAGAGTCGCGTCCAAAATTCACCGACACAACCGGCAACCAGATAGGTGTATTCGTCGAGATCCGCAGCGGTGCTCAGCGCGCGGATCTCCTGCGGATTATCGAAACGTTGCAGGTCGAGCATCTGGCCACGCGTGATTTTTTCGAGCACAAGGCGAATGTCGTTGCGGTCCGCGTGCTCCATTCCTTCCAGGCAAGCCAGGCAATCGGGTAGTGATTCCAGGAGTTGTCGTTCGCTCACGTTCTCCTGCAGCGAAACAAATGATGCAATAAGCTCCACGACGACATCACGGGAAGCTGTGCCTTGGATGCCATTGGAAAGCAGCTTCAAGGTTTCCATTCGCACGCTTCCGGAGATTTGTGCTGTGTCGGCAACGGTGTCGGTTGTTCGGGCGAGCAGATACGCCAGCGCGATCGGCTCGCGTAATTGCGCCGGTAAAAATCGGATCGACAGGTAAAACGAGCGCGAAACGGAGCGCAGAATTTCTGTCCGTAACGACTTTGTAGAACCCGGGCTCATAATGTCGTGCATTCCGAGAACAATCGAGATCGATGCGATATGCGCGTCACTGTGTTGTGCTCTTTCACCTCTCCTTCTGGAAGGGAGAGGGCAGGGTGAGCGTTCTGCGATTCCGAGCAAGTCACCGCTTTATCCCCTCACCTCAATCCTCTCCCTTCACAAAGGGGAGAGTCGGATGCTTTGACTGCGAGTGGTTCGAGAACAACGTGGCCGACAGTCATAGCAGAGCCTTTGCGACCGGATCGATAAGAACATCAGCGTCCAATGTTTTTTACCTCTATTCGATTGGTAGCCGAGTTACCGAGCCCGAGCTGGCTGGCGACATCGATGTAGGCTGCCACTGAACCGACAGGAGGGAGACTCCCGCGCTTCCGCCATTCTTCCAATCGTTTCAATGCGACGGCATCCAGAGCCACCGGGTCCTTGCTCGCATACAGCGTGGCATAGTGCACTGCGTAATTCGGCTGCGGCTGCGGCCCGCCGGCATGTTGCGCGATGAGGCCGTCCATCAAATTGAACACCACCTTTTTGCGATGAGAGGGTTGGCATAAATTTCGGCGAGACTTCCCGCGCCGAACCGCGAGCCCTGCGCGAACCGGCGCCAGTTGTCGATGTTCGGGATGGTCATGTTGTAAATGCAACCCGCGATGCCATTCGTTTCACTGATGCTCATCACAGGGACGTTGATGACTTTGTCTACGTCACTGGAGATGATCTTCGAAAAATGGCTCACGTTGCTCGTAGCGTCGGTATCTGCGAAAAGCGGCATCTTCCCTGTGTCGCCGACATATTCGAAATCTCCCCACACCAGTTTCCCGGCTAAAGGGGCAGATAGCATTGCTTTCGCGTCATATCCGTCGTGAGGCGCGATTGCTTTTACCTGATAGCCATCAACCGATGGCCGATATCCGGCCTCCTTGATTCCGCCGAGGGAGCGGTCCCAGACGATGATGCTACTGCGGGGATGACCTGCGGCCGCCAGACCATCCACGATCGCGTTCACAATGTCATGGTGCGTTGTGAAAAGCTCGCCACCCGCTGCCGAGATCTTGATACCGACGCGCTCACCGGGAGAGACCAGCGATCCCCATGCCTTGGCCACGTCAGGCTCTCCGGTCACAGCCATCACGAGCCGATTCACCATTTCGCGCACGATGTGCGGGTTCGTCTTGTACTGCTTGATTGAATCAGGATTGCGCAGCGCGTACTGACCGAGGGCGTCGGCGCCGGTTGCTGGCCTTGCAGCCAGCCCGGACGAGATGGCGCAAAACAAAACCAGGGCTACGTTTCGAATCAGCATGACAGTGTCGACGGCAGACGGATTTTATGAGTAACCGCGGGAATCACAACTGCTCGACTGACGGTCATCCTGAGCAAAGTCGGAGGAACCCGTTAAGTAACTGCAAGGTGTTTGCGCGCGGGATGTCCTCGACTGCGCCCGGAACGACAGAGAGTAATACGGTTCGCCACATCTACGTTCACATCCCCTTCTGCGCGCGTATTTGTCCGTATTGCGCGTTTTACAAAGATTTGCTGGATCGCTCGCAGACCTCGCGATTTTGTGAGGCGCTCCTGCGCGAGCCGAACTGGTACGAAGCGCGGCGGACTCAGTGCGCCGCCGCTCCTTGCATACGTCCATCGACGATTTACTTCGGCGGCGGTACGCCTACGGCGCTCAATATCGCGCAACTGGAATTGTTGCTGCGCGGATTCCATGAAAGGCTCGAATTATCGGAATTGGTTGAATGGACGATTGAAGCAAATCCGGGAAGCGTCTCCGCGCGAAAGGCAGCCCTCCTGAAAAAATTCGGAGTCAACCGGATCAGCCTCGGCGTGCAGTCGTGGGACGAGGAACTGTTGAAATTGCTCGGACGCGAGCACAACGCGCAGCAGGCAGAAGAATCGTTTCGGATTTTGCGCGACGCAGGTTTCACGAAACGTCAACGTCGATCTGATGTTCGGTTTGCCCGGTCAAACCGGATGATCAATGGCGCGCGACTCTGGAGAAAACAATCGCGCTCCAACCGGAGCATATTTCCACGTATTGCCTGACGTACGAAGAGGACACGGAATTTTTCCTGCGCCACGCGCGCGGCGAATTTCGGCAGGATGCGGATGCAGACGCAGAATTTTTCGAAATGACAATGGCGATCCTGGAAGATGCCGGTTACGAGCATTACGAAATCTCGAATTACGCGCGTCCTGGTTTTGAATCAGTTCATAATCGCGCCTACTGGCTCGGCAAAGATTATCTGGGAATCGGACCGAGCGCGGTTTCGACCATTGGGATGCAGCGCTGGCAAAATGTCTGCGATTATCGCGCGTACATCGATCGCGCTCTTGCCGGTCAATCTCCGCGTGAATCGAGCGAGAATCTCACGGATCAAATGAAACGCACCGAGCGAATCGCGCTTTCTCTGCGCACGCGCGACGGAGTTTCTGCCGGAGAGCTGAAAGATTTCGCGCACCGAGACTGATGAGCTCGTCGCACTGGGGTTGCTCCGACAATCCAACGGAAATTTCATTTTGACGCCAAAAGGTAAAGCGCTGACCGACTCCATCACCGAAGTAACTTCTTTGAACGCGCAGGGCCAGACGACTATACGGCTCCTCCAACAAAACCCCGTCGTGCACGGGCTCTTCGCGCGACAATTTACCTTGCCAATGTCGCTAGTTTTTCCACACTCAGTGTCGCTCAACGGATCTGAATCAGGCGGAGGACTTTGCCCGCTAGGTTCTTCGTCTCTTCCGGACCCGCCATTCCAAATTCATACAGCGGGGGAACGGAAAGGAAGAGTCATGATTCTGAAAAATTATCTCAAAAGAGTAATGCCATCACTGTTTTCAGTCGTCTTTGTGCTTGCCTGGTTTGCGATTGCACCGCTGGTGCGAGCGGTTGTCCCAGCGCCAGACGGCGGCTATCCCGGGTTCAACACGGCGGAAGGGGCAAAACGCTCTGTTCAACCTCACCACCGGCATAGGGAACACTGCAGTAGGCTGGTTTTCGCTCTGGAGCGACACCGACGGGAGCTACAACACCGCTGTCGGTGCGGGAACGCTCCTTTTCAACGTCGGAAATCAAAAAGTACGGGTGAGGGAGCCCAAAACACCGCCAGTTGGCACGGCAGCGCTTTTGAACAACACCACCGGCAGCTTCAATACAGCCACTGGAACGACTGCACTTGTCAACAATACCGAAGGTGTGGGAAACACGGCCGTCGGTGGTAGCGCACTCTTTAGCAATATCACCGGCGTTAGCAACACCGCTGTGGGAGATCATGCCCTCTTCAGCAACAACGGAGACCCTTCCTTCGGGGACGGATCCTACAACTGTGCATTTGGAGCGTTTGCGCTCGCTGACAATTCCACTGGCCATTACAACAGCGTCCTCGAGCACGTTGCGCTTCAATTCAACACTACCGGCGAAGCCAATACGGCCATCGGTTATCGTGCGCTCCGAGGCAATACCACCGCCAGTTTCAACACGGCGACTGGTTTTCAGGCACTCATCAACAACACAACTGGTAACCAAAACACGGCCACCGGAGCGTCCGCGCTTGTGAACAACACTACCGGCAGCTTCAACACCGCCAACGGGGCGTTTGCGCTCGGTGACAACACCACTGGGAGCCGAAACACTGCCAACGGTGAGTTTGCGCTGAGTAGCAACACCACGGGTAACGACAACACTGGCCACCGGAGAAGCAGCGCTCTCTAGGTAACATCGACTGGTGTCGACAATACGGCGAGCGGGCAGCAGCGCTCGCCAGCAACACTAACGGCTTCAGCAACACTGCCATCGGCGAGTGCACGCCCTCTTTAGCAACACCGACCGGTAATGTCGACACAGCTACTGGTGTTGAATCGCTCTTCTTCTAATACCGACGGCGAGGACAACACTGCAAATGGTTACCGGGCGCTTCTTGCCAAACACCACTGGCGACAGCAATACAGCCTGCGGCGTCCTTGCACTCTCGGCCAACACCAGTGGAAGTTTCAGCACAGCCTTGGGCAGAGGAGCCGGTCAATGGCGTCGAGCACGGCCAACAACGTCGATTGCTATCGGTAGTCAGTGCTCGAGAATGTGAGCAACAGCTGCTATATCGGCCAGATTTATTCCTATGTTCAGGTGCCGGAGTCGGCACGGATCCAGACTACGGTTACCGTAAACAGCGACGGCAGACTTGGCCGGGCGAACGTCTCCTCGCGCCGATACAAAACATGACATTCAGTTCGATGCACAACGCCAGCGAAGCGATCTACTCGCTCAAGCCAGTCAGCTTCCGCTACCACAAAGAGTATGATCGAACGCAGACCGATTGCCTTTGGTCTCATCGCGGAGGAAGTGGCCGAAGCGAATCCGGACCTCGTGGGTCGCAATCCAGAAGGACAGCCCGAATCCGTTCGCTACGAGCAGATCAACGCGATGTTGCTCAATGAGTTCCTGAAAGAGCATCGCAGAGGCGAGGAGCAAGATTGCAAGATCCAGGAACAGGAGACCACGATTGCACAGTTGCGATGCGAAATTCAGGCTTTGGCTGCAAGGGTAGACGAGCAAACGTCGCAACTGCAGAAGGTGAGCGCCTGGATCGAAGCGGGCGAAGCCAAGCCGCAATTTGCGCGGAATCAGTAAGGGCCGGCAACATGTTCCGCGCGTTGCTTTTGATGTAGCCATTTAGCACAACTACAGCGGCGACCTCTGGGCAGCGGTCGCCATCCGCGACGCTTGCGAAACGCGAACTCTTTTGGCGGCGCTCTTGCTTCGCGGTGATTGTGCCCTTCCGGCGAAAATACCGAAACCATTCACCGCGGCGAGCGCTCCCCAGAGATTTTGTCTCGACAGCGAACTGAATTTCATCCGAAACTCTGCGCCATGAAAACGACGACTCAGCTAGTCTTATCATTCATAATCCTGCCTCGTCGCTGTCGCCCCGATAATACAAGCGGTAGTGCCACCGCCGGACGGAGGCTACCCTAGCTTCAACACGGCGGAAGGGCAGAACGCGCTCTTCAGTCTCACCACGGGCTCTGCGAACACAGCGGTTGGTTGGTTTTCGCTCTGGGCCAATGCCGAAGGCAACTTTAACACCGCTACCGGAGCCGGAGCCCTCCTTTTCAAGCACCGCAGACGAAAATACGGCATTTGGCGCGGCGGCGCTCCTATTCAATACTACCGGCATCAACAACACGGCCATTGGAGCGGCAGCCCTTTCAAACAATACGCTTGGCGTCAATAACACAGCTGTCCGAGCATTAACGCTCTTTTTAGCACCACTGTCATCAGTAGTGACACACCGACCGGCGGCCCAAGCTCCGGTAACACGGCGGTGGGCTCCAGTGCACTCTTTAACAATACCAGTGGAAGCTTCAATACGGCGGTCGGTGGCGGTGCGCTGTTTAACAACAGAGGCTTTGGCAATATCGGGGTGGGCGCTGCAGCCGGTGAGGAGGTCGTTAACGCCAACAACGTTATCTGTATTGGCGCAGATGGACAGGATGTCAGCAACAGTTGCTATATCGGCCAGATCTATTCAAACATTCAGACGCCAGTTGGGACCGATCCCGATTATGGTCACCATAAACAGCAACGGCAGACTTGGACGCGGCGAACGTCTCTTCGCGGCGAGTACAGACACGACATCCAGCTCGATGCACAACGCCAGCGAAGCGATCTACGCGCTCAGAGCCGGTGAGCTTCCGCTACCACAAAGAGTATGATCGAACGCAGACCATTGCCTTTGGCCTGATCGCAGAGGAAGTGGCCGAAGTGAATCCCGACCTGGTGGGGCGCAATCCAGAAGGCCAGCCCGAATCCGTTCGTTACGAGCAGATCAACGCGATGTTACTCAATGAGTTCCTCAAAGAGCACCGCAGAGGCGAGGAGCAAGATTGCAAGATTCAGGAGCAGGAAACCACGATTGCAGAGCTAAGATCTGAAATTCGAAGTTTGGCTGCAATGGTAAACGAGCAAGGCATCGGAATTGCGGAAAGTGAGCGCGCAACTGCAGATCAGCAACGCCGCTGCCCAAGAGATTGCGAGTAATCGGCCGTAACGTTGTAGCCGGCATCGTTGATGCCGGTTCGTGACGCGCTTGCACTGCCCGCCGGGATCACCGATCCCGGTTACAGACGTGCTAGTAAATGTCGTTGTCTGAGCTGTAGCCGGAATCGCCGCGAATGGAACGCAATCGCGCGCGGGCTCCCCATTCGGATTCGGGACGATTGATCTGACCGATTGTGATTTTCACCAGCCACGGCGCCGCCGCCAACGCGCCGATTGCCATCAGCGTGATTGCAGTCGCCTGACGCACCGAAGGCCTGATTTTGTCCGCGATCAACATTCCCAAACCCAATCCGATTGCCGTCCGGGTGAGAACGAGCAATGGCGCAACCGGAAGGTCTTCAGAACTTTTTGAAATGGATATGAGGGAAGACATCGCCTACCATATACGTCGCGTTTGGGAAAAGAAACGGCATTTTCGCGACGCAATTCTCCTTGCACCGACATGCCTGATTCGATGTACGCACTCATCCTCGCCGGCGGCAGCGGCGAGCGCTTTTGGCCGTTGAGCAGGCGGGCGCGGCCCAAACAACTGCTAAACCTCGTCTCCAACAAGACTTTACTGGAAGAAACTCTGGCGCGCCTCGACGGGCTCATCCCGCCCGAACGCATTCTGATTCTCACGAACACAGAACAGGAAAGCGCAGTTCGAAAGTTGCTTGGGAATTTTCCAAAGGAGAACATTTTAGCCGAGCCAGCCAAACGCGACACTGCCGCGGCGATCGCGCTCGGGACCGGCTGGGTAGCGTTGCGCGATCATGCAGCCACCATGGTTGTTCTCCCAGCCGATCACGTCATTACAAATCGGACTGCGTTTCAAGAAACACTCGCCCTTGCTGCTGACGCGGCTGACGAGACAAGCGAGCTTGTGACTATCGGCATCAAACCGACATGGGCGTGTCCCGGATTCGGTTACATCGAGCACGGCAAGCCGGTGCGTTTGCGGAAGCGTCCCGATAACGAAGCAATTCATCGCGTCGTGCGCTTTCGTGAAAAACCAAATCCTGATCTGGCGGAGTCGTTCATACGCAGGGGAAACTTCCGGTGGAACGCCGGCATGTTCGTATGGTCCGTGCCCACGATGCTTCGCGAATTTAACCGTCACGCGCCGGAGCTGGCTGATTTTCTTTCACAACTGCGCGCTCCGGGAAATTTTGAGACAGCTTTGCGTGAGCGCTTCAGCAAACTGCCGCGCATCTCGTTCGATTATGCGATCATGGAAAAAGCCGATCGCGTTCTCGTCGTGGAGGCCGGCTTTGATTGGGATGACATCGGAAGCTGGCGGGCGGTCGCGAATTATTTTGAAAAGGACAAACGCGGAAACGCCGCGAACCGCGCAATCACGGCGATCGATTCCAGCAACAACATCGTTTTCGAGGAAAATGGAACAACGATCGCGCTACTCGGCGTGCAGGATTTGATCGTCGTGCGTACAGTCAGATGCCCCTTTGGTTTGTCATCGGCACGAAGCGGAACGGATCAAAGACTTAATCGGCAAACTTCCGCCGGAACTGCAATGACAGGGAGGGACTGTCATCCTGAGCGAAGTCGAAGGATCCCGCGATGTCGTCTTAGGGTTTCGCCACGGGATTCCTCGACTACGCTCGGAATGACTCCCTGCATGAATCGGATCCTGGCTCTCGATTTTGGACGGGCGCGGATTGGCGTGGCAATCTCTGATGAGCTGCATTTGCTGGCACATCCGCTGGAGACTATTTCAGCAAACCAACAACCGGCAGCGCGCATCGCAGAAATTGTTCGTGAAAAAAGTAGATCGTGTCGTGGCTGGAATCCCGCGTCAGATGAATGGGCAGATCGGGACTGCTGCGACCGAGGTTCTCGCTTTTGTGGAAAAGCTACGCGCGATGCTCCCCTGCCCGATCGTCACATGGGACGAGCGACTCACGACCGTCGCAGCTCATCGTGCGTTGCGTGACGCCGGCAAGAAAACTCGGCATACCCGCGGCTACGTGGATCAGGTGGCGGCACAAATGATTTTGCAAGGCTATCTGGATCGCCTCGCGCAGGAAAAGGCGGCAGACGGATTGTGATCCGTGATCAGGGATACCTGAACCACAGAAAAGCGATGCGAAGACGCATCGCACTCCCAGAGCACTTCGTGCGAAATTCATCAAGAGTGTTTGAACTATTTCGCGAAAGCTTTGGAGTGCGCACGCGTCCTCGCGTCGCTATCGCATGCTCTCGGTCAGAGTGGAGGAAGCCATATAGATTGCCATGTCACGTAGACTGAAATTGATCGTTGCCTATGACGGTGCACCGTTCGCCGGCTGGCAGAGCCAATCTCATCGCAACACGCGTACAGGATCACATCGAACGCGCCTTTGAGCGCGTCACCGGCGGAGCTGTACGCATTCACGGCGCTGGACGAACAGACGCCGGTGTTCACGCCCTCGCGCAATGCGCGCATGTGAACCTCGCGAATAGATTTTTGCCAGCTGAGCGTTGGGTCGAAGCACTCAATGCGTTACTCCCACAGGCAATTCGCATCCTCCGCTGTCGATATGTGTCGCAGGATTTTCATGCGCGGCTTTCGGCAAAAGGAAAAATTTACCGCTACAGAATCTGGAACGCGTCTGTTCTGCCTCCGTTTGAGTATCGCCGTGCCTGGCATGTCGCGCGCCCAGTAGATCTGAAGGTTATGAAATCGGCAGCGAAACATTTCGTCGGAACTCGTGATTTCGCGGCTTTCGCAGCCAATCGCGGAAAGCCTCGAACGCGAGCTACGATCCGCACAATTAATTCCGTGCGCGTCCGCAAGAAAGGTCCGTGCGTCACGATCGAGTTCGACGGCGACGGCTTCCTTTACAAGATGGTTCGGCTGATGGTGGGCGCATTGGTGCAGTGTGCGCTCGGCAAAATGCGTATCGACGAAATCACTTCGCGGCTGCGCTCCGGCAAAATCGGATCTGCACGTTTCACCGCAGCCGCCGAAGGATTGTATCTCGTGCGCGTGCGCTACTAGGGCGCCATGCCGCTACTGTCAGCTTTAACTTATCTCGGAACGGCTGCCTGCGTGTCACTCGTTGACTATTTTTTCCAACCGTTGCCGTTTCCGTCTGGCGCGAGAGCGGGCGCCATTTCAGGCGTGAGATCGACATCCTCGGGCGTGTCGTCCCAGCCGACGTCCATCAAAGATTTTTCGTGATGCTCTTTCGCGATGAGCATGTAGAGCGCCGGGACGATGAATAGGGTGAAGATCGTTCCGATGGTCAATCCGCCTACGAGAACGAGACCGATGGAATTTCGCGCTGCAGCACCGGCGCCAGTAACGAGCGTAAGCGGAAGTGACCGGCGACAGTTGCGACGGTCGTCATCATGATGGGTCGCAACCGAATCCGGGCGGCTTGCGCCACCGCGGCGAGTTTATCCATGCCTTTGCGTTGCATTTCGTTTGCGAACTGGACAATCAGAATGCCATTCTTGGAAACGAGACCGACCAATGTAACCAGGCCCACTTGAGAATAAATATTGAATGACGTAGTCCAGCCGTCCGTGAAAAATTTTCCAAATGGCATCTTTAGAAACATGAACACAGCTGCGCCAAATAACGCTAGCGGGACGGACCCGAGCAGGATGATCAACGGATCGCGGAAACTGTTAAACTGCGCTGCGAGAACAAGGAAAATCAGCAGAACAGCGAGCATAAAGACGCCAAGAAAACTGTTTCCCTCGTGTCTCAATTGACGCGAGCCGCCGGTATAGTCGATCACATACCCTGACGGCAGAATCCGGTGTGCCTCATCCTCCAGGAACTTGAGCGTGGCATCGACCGAACCGGCCGGAACCCCACTGATGGTGACGGCATTCAGTTGCTGCATGCGATTCAGCGATCGAGCGACGGTTGTATGCTCGATGTGCGCGATCGTGTTCAGTGGGATCAGCTGGTTGTTAGGCCCGCTGACGTAGATTTGGTCCAACTGTTCGGGGTTCAACCGGTCCACGCGCTTGATCTGCGGGATGACTTTGTAGCTGAGGCCTTCCATGTTGAACCAGTTGACGTAATTTCCGCCGATGCTGGCAGAGAGATCGGCGCCGATTTTCTGCATGTCGAGTCCCATGGACGAGACCTTGTCGTGATCGATAACTATCCGCGCTTGAGGCTGGTCGATTTTCGTGTCGTTGTCGCCGAACTGAAACACGTGCGCCTGCATCGCTTTTTGAAAAATGTCCTTTGCGAATTCAAGAATTCGTTCCTGGTCTGCGGTGGACGCGATGACAAAGCTGACCGGAAAACCGTCCGAGCCGGGAAGCGCTTCCGGCATGAGTGGAAACATTTGAATCGCCGGGATAGCAGCCAATTTCTCTTGAACAATGGGCAAATAATCTTTCGTCGGCGTTTTGCGCACACCCCACGGTTTCAACACCATTCCGCCGAACCCGCTGCTTGGGTTTATAATCTGAAACGTGAAACGAGTATCGGGAATATCCTGAAACACTTTTCCGGCTGCGTCGGCATATCGAATCGTGTCATCAATGGTCGCATTGGCCGGCGCCGTAATGACGCCAAAGATCACGTCCTGATCTTCCTTCGGCGCCAGTTCCTTCGTCGCTACCTTAGGAATTGCGAGATACATCAAACCCGCGAGCAACGAAATCCCGGCCCAAACAATGTAAACAGCAGGGCGGGCCTGCAACGTGCGATCCAGATGGTTCCCATACCATTCGCGGAGACGATCAAATGTGCGATCAACCCAGCCTTTGAAGCCGTGCTCGACGTGATGAGGCGGCAACAGATATGCCGACATCATCGGCGAAAGAACGAGCGCAACGACGCCCGAAATGAAAACTGCACCCGCTAGCGTGAGCGCAAATTCGCGGAACAACGCGCCGGTTAGTCCACCCTGTAAAGCGATCGGCGTGTAAACGGCCGCCAGGGTGATCGTCATTGCGATGATTGGGCCAATCAGTTCGCGCGCGCCAACCAGCGCTGCCTGCATGCGCGATTTTCCCTCCGCGATGTGGCGTTCGATATTTTCTACGACGACGATCGCATCGTCGACGACCAATCCGACTGAAAGCACGATCGCGAGAAGCGTCAGTAGGTTCACACTGAATCCGAACAGCTGCATCAAAAACAGAGCGCCGATTAGCGAGATCGGAATCGCGACAATCGGGATGACCACAGATCGGAACGAGCCGAGGAACAAAAAGATCACGACCATCACGATCAGCAGAGTGTCGATCAACGTTTTTACGACCTCGTGAATCGCGTTGTTAATGTAGGCCGTGGCGTCATAGGCCATCTCCGCTGTCATGCCTTTGGGCAACTCCTTCTTAATTTCCTCAAGCTCGACACGTACGCGCTTGATCACGTCGAGCGAGTTGGCGTTTGGCAGCACCCAAATGCCCATGAAAACAGCCTTTTGTCCGGAGAATCGCACTTCGGTGTTGTAGTCTTCCGCGCCGAGCACGATGTCAGCAATGTCGCCCAGCCTAACGAGCGTGTTCTTGTCCTGGCGAACAACCAGCTGCTTGAATTGGTCCGCCGTGTGCAGGTCCGTGTTGGCGGTTAGGTTTACCTGCAAAAGGGAGCCCTTGGTGTTACCGACTGCAGCAAGGAAATTGTTTTTCGTCACTGCATCGCGGACCTGCGAAGGACTGATGTTCAATGCTGCCATCCGGTCCGGCTTCATCCAGATGCGCATCGCGAAAGTGCGCCCACCTAGAATGTCCGCCTTTTGGACGCCGCCGAGCGCTGTAAGCCGCGGCTGGACGAGCCGCACGAGATAATCTGTGACCTCGTTAGGCTGAAGGATGTCCGAAGTGAAACTCAAGTACGCGGAAGCAAATTGCGAATCTGCGGCCTGAATGGCGATGACCGGGATCTGTGATTCCGGCGGCAGATTGTTCCGGATAGCGCCCACTCTCGCACTAATGTCGGAGAGCGCTTTGTTCGCGTCGTAGTTAAGCTTCAATCGCGCGGTGATCGTCGACACGCCCTGAGTGCTTTGTGATTGGATGTAATCGATTCCATCCGCAGCTGCGATGGCCCGCTCGACTGGTGTGGTGATAAAGCCGCGCACTAACTCGGCATCGGCGCCAACATAAACCGTAGTGACGGTGATCGCGGCGATGTCGCTGCGCGGATATTGCCGCACGTTCAACGTCTTCATCGCTTGTAATCCCGCGATGAGGATCACGAAGCTGACTACAATCGCCAGCACGGGGCGCTTGATGAAAAGATCGGTGAACGATGTCATCTACAAATTCGGTATTCGCGCTTCGGATTTCTTAAGTATCTGGCGGTTTCGGATTCAGTTCCGGTTTGGGCGCAAGATCGTTGTTCACGGTCACAGCCATTCCGTTGCGCAACTTAAAGACTCCGGTGCTCACAACGGTTTGGCCTGCTTTCAATCCTTGCGTGACTGCGACGAAATCGCCACGTGCTTCGCCGATCCGCGCAAACTGCTGCCGAAGCATCTCCGATTCCTTGCCGGTCTTCGGGTCCTTCTGTTTCTCGATCACAAAAACCGAATCGCCGTATGGCGCATAAGACACCGCCGATCCAGGAATCACGATCGTCTTTTTGTCTCCGCCAAAGCAACTTCAACCTTTGTGAACATGCCGGGATGCAGCGCGTGATCCGGATTTTCCAATGTCGCCTGCAACGGCACGTTGCGCGTGACCGGATCCACCATGGAATTAATCGCAGTCAATTTCCCTTTGAACAGCCGGCCAGGGAACGCGTCGGAGCGCACCGTTACCTCCAGATCTTTCGCCAGCTTCGAGAGATATTGGTCGGGCAACGCAAAATCGACGTAGACCGGATTAAGCGCGGTCACCCCGACTACCTGCTGACCTGCATTGATCATTTGGCCGACGTTCACCTGGCGAATACCAAGCTGCCCATCGAACGGGGCGGTAACTGTCTTCTTCGTGATGTTGGAACGCATCTGATCGACAACGGCGTTCATTCGCCTGAATTTTGATTGGGCAGAATCAAGCTCGGCGCTGGAAACCACCTTCTTCATGGCTAGATCGCGGGATCGTTCGAGGTCCGTCTGCGCCAGCTGCGCTTCAGCTTCCGCAGATCGCAAAGTGCTTCCTCTTGCGACGCATCGAGTTTCATGAGCACCTCGCCCTTTTTGCCTCCCCACCGTTTTCGAAATTGATTTCGCTCACAACGCCAGCGAGCTCTGCGGAAACAACTGCACCTTGGACAGCGCTAACCGATCCCACCGCTGTCAGCCTCGGAGCCCAATCTTCCTCTTTCACCGATGCGCTCGTAACAGTCGTCGGCGGCATCGTGTGCGGCGTGCTCATCATTTTGCCGATTTGCAGGAATTTGATGCCAACGACAAAAACCCCTATCGCCAGCAGCAGCGCTATTGCGATAACGATGCCTTTCGTCGCCGCTTTGGTGGGGACTGCATCGGGCGATTTAAAACTGGTCTCGCTACATCATGCATAAGCGAGTTCTGCCTCCGGTTTGAATAAACAGCTCCATAGTCTGCGCGTCACTTGCAATTGTCGCTCCCGCCGCTCCGTCGCGGTCATTTCCTGCGGACGCAGCACATCGAGCATCAACATACCGCGTGCGACCGCAAAAATTAACTCTGCCATTTCGATTGGCGAAAGGCCGCGTGTCGTGTTTTGAGCCTCCGGCGCTTTGCTGATCAATTCGGTGACGCCGGCCATCGCGGTTTCCAAAACGTCGCGCACCAAATCGGCGACCTGAGGATTTCGTGAAGCTTCCGCGTATAGATCGACCACGAATGCGGAGACCACTGGGGTCTCCTCTTCGCAGCAATGAGCGGTGAACAGGATTTCCAGCGACTCGAGCAGCGTCGGCGCCTGTTTGGCGCGTTGCAGCACCTCGGAAATCTCTCGCTTGTGGCGATCCGCCATTGCGGAGATGACCGCCTCTTTGTTTTCGAAATAGCGATAAATCAACCCGACGCTGATCCCGGCCTCAGCGCTGATGTCGTGCATGCTGGTTTGATGAAAACCGCGCTTGGCGAAGCAAACAAGGGCTGCATCGAGGATCTGGCAACGCCGATCTGGAACTGAATCTGTTTGGGGTTGGGACATAGAATTGGGACAATGAATGAACGTTCATTCATTGTCAAATCCGCCATCAGCGGCCATTACTCTTAGGTAATGGATGGCGCTCTGTGTGCTTGAAAATACTCGCCGCGAATCGCGATAAGGACGCCGCGCTAAACCGAAAGCTTCGGCACTCGGCGCAGCGCGGCGCCCTCTCTCTTTTCGATGTATCTCGACACGGCGTTCAGGATTTCGTCTCCCACGCTGCTTCCACGGCGTGCGAAACAACCGGAACCGGTTGCGCTGCGGGGTCGAACCCAGCGAACGGATCTGGGGTCGGTTGCCCGATGAACTGGAAGATCGCCGCAGCGATACTCAAAATAACACGTGGCGAACACCGCTGTTTCCATCGCGCCGCGCCCTTTCTCTTCCGAGCCAGCCAGGATCCCGTATAATGTGTGATCGTTTTTCATAATTTTAAGACGCCGCGGACTTCCCGCTTTGTCTGTTGGTTGTTGATTGTTCATGATTGGTTTTGAAAGTTGGATGCCGCCGGCTCGTGAATTGGATTCAAATAATTGTCATGTTGAGCGGAGCGAAACACTCTGGTTTCTGCCGTGGCACGCTTTGGATCACATGATCAGAGATTCTTCGCTCCGCTCAGAATGACAGAAGAGCACTCATGGACAGATTAAGCGCCGACTCGCGAGTAACCCGCGACTTTCCGCCAGACGCCCCCTATCTCATCGGTGTGTCCGGCGGGCGCGATTCCGTCGCGCTGCTGCACTGGTTAATCAGCCTCGGTTACGAACGACTGATCGTTTGCCACCTGAATCATCGATTGCGCGGACGATCGAGCGATGCCGATGCGCGGTTTGTGAAAAGCGTTGGTCGAACGCTACAACGAAGCAGGCGCTCAGCCTGCCACGCACGCGGACGGGCAAGCGAAGGCGCTCGCCCTACAACGACCGGTCGGCATTGCATTTGAACTCGGTTCTGCAAACATCCGCGCGCTCGGGAAGAAACAGAAGATGTCGATCGAAGCTGCGGCGCGTGAAGCGCGCTACGCATTCTTTGCTGAAACCGCACGGCGCCGAAACTGCAGAACGATCTTCGTCGCGCATCACGCCGACGATTTGGTCGAAACGTTTCTAATCAATCTGTTTCGTGGCGCCGGCAGCGCCGGCCTTGCTGCGATGCGGGAAATTTCTACACGGCGAATCGACGGCGTCGACCTAACGATCGTGCGACCGTTTCTTTGCGTCTGGCGCAAAGAGATCGACGATTACGTCAGCGAGCACCGGTTGAGATTTCGCGAGGATGCTACGAACAAGAATCTCACCCCGCTGCGCAACCGCATTCGACATCGGATCATTCCGTATCTGGAGAAAAATGCTTGGCCGCAACATCCGCCAGAACATTTGGCGAACAGCGATGATTGCTGCGGATGAAGAAAAATGGATCGAGAGCGAACTGCATGATTCGACACATGCAGATTTCTCCGTCGTAAAGCTTCGCGCGTTGCCAATCGCGCTTCAGCGGCGGGCGCTCTTGAAATGGCTGCGGGCGCAAAACGTCTCTGACGTTGGATTCGACGCGATCGAGCGCGTTCGTTCGCTCGCCGATCGTGACACTCGAATCGCAAAAGTGAATCTTCCGGAAAATCGACACGCGCGGCGCCGTGCGGGGAAAATTTTCTTGGAGTAATGGAGTGTTGGAGTGGCTGGAATAATGGTTGGTAGTGTCGCGAAACAAATGCATTCACTCCATCACTCCAGCAACTCCATCACTCCAATGTCTGAAGTCCGCGTTCGTTTCGCCCCCTCGCCTACCGGTTATTTGCACATCGGCGGAGCGCGCACTGCGCTTTTCAACTGGCTGTTCGCGAGGCATCACGGCGGAAAATTCGTGCTGCGCATCGAAGACACCGATATGAAGCGCAACACCGAGGAAGCGATGGCCGCCATCTACGAAGGATTGGAATGGCTGGGCCTGAATTGGGATGAAGGCCCGCATGTCGGCGGCGAGTTCGGGCCGTATTTGCAAAGCGAACGCACAGAACTTTACGAGCGTTACTTGAAAAAACTTCAGGACGCCGGCCACATCTACGAAGATCAGGGAGCGCTGCGGTTTCGGTCGCCGCGCGAACACGTCATCGTGGACGACATCGTGTGCGGCAGAATCGATTTCGATCTCAGCAATCCCGCCACGCACCCCGACATGACGATCCGGCGTCCTGATGGCTCATGGATTTTTCATTTCGTCAACGTGATCGACGATCTCGAGATGAAAATCTCCCACGTGATCCGGGGCGAAGATCATCTCTCGAATACGCCAAAGCACATCGAGCTCATTCGCGCGTTGGGCGCAACGCCGCCGCACTACGCGCAGATTCCGCTTATTCTCAATCGCGATGGAACAAAAATGAGCAAGCGCGATGCAGGCGCGCGCGTGGAGTACTACATCCGGCGCGGCTTTCTTCCCGCGGCGGTCCGCAACTACCTCTGCCTGCTCGGTTGGTCGCCGAAGGACAACCGTGAGAAGTTGGACATTGACGAGATCATTCGGATTTTCGATTTAAAGAATATCGGCCGCAGCTCGGCCACGTTCGATCCCGACAAACTGCATTGGTTAAACGGCGAATACGCGCGCGAGCTCAGCGATGAGAAGTTTTACGAATTAGCCGTCGCGAGGCTGAAGTCGAGCGGGGTGAAGGTGGATGATTATCCGGAGCAATACGTGCGCGCCGCGTTGCAGACGTGCAAAGGAAAGATCAACACGTTCGACGAGCTGCCGGCTTACTGCGGGTTCTACTTCACAGATGATTTTGATTACGATCCTCAGAGCGCAGCGAAGCATTTCACTCCTGAAAACAAACCGCGGCTTAAAGCCGTTCGCGATAGCCTTGAGTTCACGTTGAGAAATTCGACGCCGCAGAAATCGAAGCGGCACTAAAAACTACCGCGGCAAAGCTCGGCGTAAAATTCGGCGCAATCGTTCACCCCACACGGCTCGCGGCGACTGGCAGCAACGTGGGACCGAGTCTTTATCATCTTGCTCGAAGTGCTCGGGAAAGAAAAAGTGCTGGCGCGCATCGACCGCGCGCTGTCGACGTTCTGATGGGGAGCGCACGCCGCTGGCGTGCACCGTTCGACGGCTCGTCGAACGGCCTAGATCCGCATTGATGAGCAGGTCGTATTCGCGACAATGATTTTCGGCGAGGCCGCCGAAAACAGCACGCGAGCCGCGTGCGCTCCCTACTTCTGCGCCGCTTTGCCCAAGTGTCTCTCAACGTGGCCGCGCGGTTCCAGATTTGTCTTTCGCGACGTCGAATCTGGGTCGAGCGTGAAATAGCCGAGGCGCTCAAATTGATAGCGTTCTTCCGAACGCGCATTCGCAAGCTGCGGGTTCGCATTTTGCGTTCGCTACTTCCAGCGAATTCGAATTTATGAACGATTTGAAATCGCCGCCGGCATCCGGCTCCGGGAACAGTGAAAAGCCGATCATACAATCGGACTTCCGCATCGATTGCGTGCGCCGCGCTCACCCAATGAATCGTCCCTTTGACTTTGCGGCCCGCAGTCAGCCCACCTGATTTGCTGTCCAGATCGACACTGCATCGCAGCTCGGTCACGTCGCCGGCGTCATCTTTCACCACTTCCTCGCACTTGATGATGTAAGCGTATTTCAGCCGCACCTCGCCGCCCGGTCGAAGCCGAAAATACTTCGGCGGAGGCGTTTCCATGAAATCGTCGCGCTCGATGTAAAGCTCGCGGCCGAATGGAATTTTGCGGGTTCCAGCATTTGGATCCTCGGGATTATTGATCGCATCGAGTTCTTCGGCTTTTCCTTCCGGATAATTTGTCAGCACAACTTTAATCGGTCGCAGCACGACGAGGCGGCGCGTTGCAGTGCGATTGAGTTCATCGCGCATCGTGTGCTCGAGCAGAGCCATGTCGGTCATGCTCGGATACTTCGTGATGCCGACGTTGTAGGCGAAGGCTGCGCAATGCGCTCGGCGTCACGCCGCGCCGGCGCAAACCGGAAATGGTCAACATACGCGGATCGTCCCAACCGTTGACGAGCTTCTCGTTTACGAGCTGGATCAGTTTGCGCTTGCTCATCACGGTGTACGTCAGATTGAGCCTCGCGAATTCATACTGATGCGGACGCGGCTCCGGAATTTCGAGCGCGTCGAGGATCCAATCGTAAAGCGGCCGGTGCACTTCGAACTCGAGGGTGCACATCGAATGCGTGATCCCTTCGATGTAATCGCTGAGCGTATGCGCCCAGTCGTACATCGGGTAAATGCACCAGTTGTCGCCGGTGCGATGATGCGTTGCGTGCCGGATCCGGTAGAGCACCGGGTCGCGCAGCCAGACGTTCGCGGCGTTGACGTCGATCTTTGCTCGCAACGTCCGAGCGCCATCGGGAAACTCGCCCGCTTTCATTCGCGCAAACAGATCGAGACTTTCATCGACCGGAGCGTTCGCGAAAGCTGCTGGCCTTTCCGAGACGGCGATACGCGTCCGTTTCCTCGGGAGTCATGTCATCAACGTACGCCTTGCCTTTGCGGATGAGTTCCACTGCATACTCGTAAAACCGATCGAAATAATCCGACGCATAGAACGGCGCGCCGCCGAGTTGTTTGTCTGCCCAGCCGTCGACCAACCAATGCACGTCAGCCATGATTGACCTGACGTATTCTGCTTCCTCCTTCGTCGGATTGGTATCGTCCATGCGGATGTTGCAGATGCCTCCGAACTCGCGCGCGATCCCAAAGTTGAGACAGATCGATTTCGCGTGACCGATGTGCAGATAACCATTCGGCTCGGGCGGAAAACGCGTGACGATTTGCTTGTATTTCCCCGTGCGCAGATCCTCGGCGATGATGTCGCGGATGAAATCTGGATGGTCTTTCCGTATCGGTCGTCATTGGTAACAGCTAAAGCTATCGGCGAACGGCGCAGATCGACAACTTTCGTCGCACCATGGGGCGGACATGTTCTTGACCGTCATCCTGAGCGGCGCGATAGCGTCGAGGATCCCGCGACTAGCTAGTCGCAATGCAGTCTCGACGAGCTCGGCTGACTGCGACAAATCAGCGATGACGACGCAGATCAACTACCGATCGTTACACACCTCGCCGATCTTGAGCGCTGGAGCGAAATCACGCGCGATATCGATCCGCCGATTCGCCTGGGTGTTTTCGGCGACCCGGTGGCGCACTCCGCTTTCGCCGCAGATGCAAAACGCGGCGCTGCGCGCGTTCGAGATCAACATGCAATACGCGCGGTTTCACATCCGGGCGAATGAATTGCGGTCAGCACTGCGTTTTCGCGCGAGCTCGATTTTGTTGGGATCAATCTCACCGTGCCGCACAAGATCGCGGGGCTAACGCAAATTGACGTGGCTGATGAATCGGCGAGCCGTTGCGGCGCAGTGAACACGATTTGCCTGCATGACAAGAAATTGATCGGTTCAAATACCGACGCCGAAGGATTTTCACGCGCAGTTCGCAGCGAGTTCTCAATCGATTTGCGCGATCTACGCGAGTAATGATCCTTGGCGCGGGCGGAGGCACAGGTCATGCCATAGCCTGGCAATGCGCGTTGGAAAATTGTGAGCGCTTGGTTCTGGTTAATCGCACTCCGGCAAAGGCAAGCGCGATTGTAGAGCGGTTGCGGCGTTTCTTTGCCGAAGCACGCGTACCTGGTCCTGTCGCGCGGCTCGAAGCCGTGCGATGGGACGAGACCGCGATCCGCGCGCAACTCGCAGACATCGACCTGATCGTCAACGCCACGCCGCTGGGAATGAACCCTAGCGATCCGGCACCGATTCCGGCACGATTGCTCGCGCCGCACCACATTGTGTTCGACTGCGTGTATCGCCCGTCGAAAACTGCGTTGCTTCGTGCAGCAGATGAAGCCGGCGCGCGCGGCGCGAATGGTTTGTCAATGTTGCTGCATCAAGGCGCACTGTCATTTTCGCTCTGGTTCAATCGCGAAGCACCGATTGAAGCGATGCGCTCAGCGATCGCGCTGTGATTCGTTAGCTGCTGGCTCAATCGCAACAAAGGCGCCGTTGCCTTCGTCGAGATAGATCGTCGAACCGACGCGCGAGATTTTGAGTGTTTGTCGCCACGTGCCGGATGGAAAATCTTTTCTAGCTTCGATTGATCTTGGCTTCCGGTTTGGGCGCTGGCAACAGCGATGTGGGCGCGGCCACGGCTTCGGACAAAAATTCTGCCGTCCATTTGATGTGGCACCTTGATTCCAAGAATCTGCAAGATTGTCGGCACAAGATCCACATTGCCTGTTGCGTAAATCGTCCGTTTGACCGCGTTTAAAGTCCGGCCCGGCTGCGATCAACGTGTTGTGCATGTCGAACCGGCTGAGCGTGGCGTGAGTCCCCTTCCCCGCCGCTCGTTGCCAATCGGCGTCGATCTCTCCCGTAACGCCGAACTGATTTTGTAAATCGGTCCCAGCGGAATGCCATCACCACATCCGGCGCATCACCACTTTGAATCAGCGCTTGCGTGAGACCGAACGTCCCTTCCATCGGCTCTTTTCGTGAAAATCACACCGGCAAAATCCGGACTGCTGCAAGAATTCAACGAGGCGACGCGATGAGCCTCTGTGTCGTGTCCGACGACATAGAAAAGAACGCTGCCACCGTTGGCGGCCAGCATGATGTCTCCAGGTTTTGGTTCGGTCGTTGAATTCGGTCTTGTCGCGTACGCCGCCAGCACTCTGGTTGCCGTCCTTTGCTATTCTTAGTTCTTCAATCTTAGCGGTGAAACCGGCGTCATTCAAAATTCTTCGCAAGTCAACCGACCGCTTGATCGTGGAAAAGCCGTGATCGGACACAACAAACACATCTGTTCTTCCGCGCGCATCTCGTTGATCTAACGCCGAAAGCACCGCCGCGAGGTTTTCATCAGCGGACTTGATCGCAGCGAGTGCCGCCGGCGCTCCCGGTGCGGATTCATGTTGTGTAAGATCCGGCTCGCCCAACCAAAGCACGGAAAGGGCCGGCACACCGTCTTTCCAAAAACAATCGGTCATCGCTTTTGTTGTCCAGGCGTCCTGTTGCAGGTGAGCCAGATGGAAAGGGACCAAGCGTTGCAGTAATCGGAAAGGGATACGCTCGCGCGCAGGAGCGAGCTTGCCCGCGAACAGCGTGACGCAATTTTCTCGCAGTCCAACGTCGGCGCTGTGTCGGTCCAGCAAAAGCCCGACAGTTTTTGCAGAAGCAATTACGCTGTGCGCGCCTGCGCGTGCTGGACTAGCTCGGCAATCGTTGGAACCGAAATGTATTTCCCACCCGGACACTTCATCCCCTTTCTTCACTACTGCCGGCAGCTCGACATCAACTGAGTGGTGAGGATCGATGTCCGGCCGATAGACATGGTTCGCAATGATACCGCTCTTGCCGGGATAAATTCCGGTCACAATGGCCGTGCCATTTACCATCGTGGCACTCGGATATACCGCATGATGGTTTCGAAAAGTGATGCCTTCGCGCGCGAGCTTCCAAAGCGTCGGAGTATTCTGCTCGGTCACAAAATCCGGACGCATCCCGTCCCACACAACCACCACTACATGACGCTCGGGTTTCGCGGGGTACGACCGCTGCGGCAGACGAGCAGACGATTAAAAACAGCAATGAAATTATTCGCCGCATTCGCGAATGATAGAACAAGGGAGCGTCGGTCTCCAGTCCGCCGTGCGAAAGCTGACGACCTCCGCTGAGGACAGCGGACGCTACAGCGATACGTCACGAGCCGTCTCTCGAAATCACGTCGCTCCCAGAGCGACGGCTACAGCTTTTTCGGTCGCAGCAAGGGAAATAGAATCACGTCGCGGATGGATTCGGCGCCGGTAAGCAACATCGTGAGCCTGTCTATCCCGATTCCAAAGCCACCAGCCGGCGGCATACCGTATTCAAGAGCGAGCAGAAATTCCTCGTCGATGTTTTGCTTCTCTTCGCCCGCCTGTTCGAGTAGACGCTGACGTTGCACAAGCGGGTCATTCAGCTCGCTGTAACCTGGGCGCGATCTCCACACCGTTGATGACCAGTTCAAAAACGTCGACGAGCGAGCTGTCTTCCGCGTTTTGTTTGGCCAGCGGTACGAGCTCTTTCGGACAATGCGTTACGAACAAAGGATCCATCGTTTTTCTTCGATGAGTTTCTCGAACACATGCTGCGTCACCTCGAAGTCCGCGAGCTGCGGTAGAATCTCGAGCTTGAACTCGTTCATGGCGCGTTCGCGCCGCTGCTCGGGCGAAAGCTCAAACCAATCCTTGCCCGCAACTTCGCGCATCAGATCGCGGTAACGCACGCGCCGCCACGGCCGTTTCAAATTGATCGTGCGGGTGACGTTTCCGTCAGCATCTCGATGCTCGATGCTCAGCGAGCCACAGATTTTCTCAGCCAGATAACAGATCAGTTCTTCGACGAGATTCGCCATCTTCTCGAAATCGGCATAGGCCCAATAGGCCTCAAGCATCGTGAATTCCGGATTGTGTTTTCTCGAGATGCCTTCGTTGCGAAAGTTGCGATTGATTTCGAACACCTTGTTGAACCCGCCCACCAGCAGACGTTTCAGATAAAGCTCCAGCGCAATGCGCAGATAGAGATCGATGCCGAGTGCGTTGTGATGTGTTTTGAATGGTTCGGCCGCCGCACCTCCAGCCATCGTTTGTAAGATTGGCGTCTCCACTTCAACGAAGCCCCGTTCCTCGAAAAGCGCCGGGTTTCGCGAACGATGGCGATCCGTTTTTCGAACACCGCGCGCGAACGTTCGTTGGTGAGAAGATCAAGATAACGCTGCCTGTAACGCGCTTCGATGTCCTGTAGTCCATGCCATTTTTCCGGGAGCGGCCGCAACGTCTTCGCGAGCAACTGGAACGTTTGGACTTTTACTGTCGGTTCGCCGCTTTTCGTGACAAAACATGTCCCTTCCACGCCAATGAAATCGCCGATGTCGAGCAACCGAAATAGATCGAACAATTCCGGGCCAACCTCTTTTGCGTGAATATAAATTTGAATGCGACCGGTGGCGTCACGCAGGTCGAGAAAGTGGCTTTTGCCCATGTCGCGATGCGCGGTGATGCGGCCGGCGACATGACGCGTTTCACCTTCTTTAAATTGCTCGCGCACCTCCGCGATCGAGCCGCTAACATCAAAGCCGGTGCCGAACGGCTCGATGCCTTTCGCGCGCAGCGTCTCAAGTTTTTTTCGTCTGAGCGCGATCAGCTCGTTTTCGTCTTCCATATTCGGACAGCGAATGTAAGGCGCGACACGTGCTTCGCCACGTCAAATCGTGAAGTGTTGCTTGAGGTGCTAGCTTCAACCCTCCAAACCAACATATTACGTTTGCCAACGAAACACCTACAATGAGATAGTTTGAGCTGGCGCCCACATGAGCTTCCGTCGCGCCGCCATCATTCAAATGACTGCTAACTTGCCGCAAACGAGTTCCAAGCTGGAAGGGCCGCTGGTGAAGCAGTTCTCGGTTTTTCTGCCGAACAAAGTGGGGGCGATGCTGGAAATTGTGAAGTTGCTTAGCACACATCACACGCACGTTGTCGCCCTCAGCGTATCGGAATCCACTGACTCAGCTATTGCGCGGATCATCGCGAGCGACCCGCAGGGCGTGGAAAAATTATTTAGAGAAAACAATGTTGGTTTCGGCGTCAGCCAGGTGGTGGTGGTTGAGATGAAAGAAGTGGCCACACAACTGGTAAAACTGCTCGCAGCATTGGTCATGGCGGAGGTCAATGTGCATTTCGCTTATCCGCTGCTGATTCGTCCACGCGGGTTTTCCGCGATCGCTCTGCACGTGGATGACACAGATTGCGCGTCCTCTGTGCTCATGGGCGAAGGATTCAAAATGCTGAGCCAGGACGATATCTCACGATAGGCGATGGTTGGCCGTTCTAACGTTTTAACGTTTCAGCGGTCAAATATCCGGCAGATTGTTGACAGGCTGGCAACAGCGCGCTTACAAGACTGGGTTAATCGCTCCCATGCGGACTCTTCTCTCACGGGCTATTCAAATCGATCCAAGCTTTCACGCCGCCCTCGGTGTGCATTGTAATTCTCGCGATAGCCGAGGTCTTCTTTGCGACATCGTATTATGTCGGCCGGGCGCGAGCGAACCGCGTCTCGGCACAGGCAGTTACGCGCGACGGTCGCGCGTGCGTCCAGCGGCTTCGTCGGCTTCCGCATCAGCGCCACCGGCAGCGGCGGCGCAGCCGAGCGTTTCGCCGGCCGCCGGCGGTGACTTCACCGGCTCCATCCATCGTTGATCAGTTGCTGCGAGAAGGTAAAGAATTCCGGGAACGCGGCGACACCACAAACGCGCTCGCACGTTTTCAGGAAGCGTTGGACAGCGAACCGGACAATACTGGCGTGCTCCAGGAGATGGCGCAGACTTACGAGTCGATGCAAATGTTCGATCGCGCGAACGATGTCTGGCGCAGAATCAAGCAAATCAGTCCGTCCGATAGCGCGACATATGCTTTGGCCGACCGTCGCTTGAAGGTCGGAGTTCCCGCTCCGCCGACCGTCGAGCCAGGCGGCGCTCCTGCGGAAGCGGACGTTCCCTCGCGCAAAGATGTTGGCGGCAATGCGGACGGTCCAATCATGGGGATTTCTGACGTCAAAACCAAGCAAACGTCCGATCCGGAAGCCGAAACGAATCTGGCGCTGGAGATCGGGATAAAAAACAGCCAGGCGCCGTTATCGACCATAACAAAGTGAAAATCCTGGTGTTTCTTTACGACGTTGTGAACGACAAAGACATCAAGCTGACTGATGCCGACGTGAGCAACGAATGGCTCACGTCGAAACACGACTGGTCTGACACGAATCCGGAAGTGCTTCTCGTACGCTACGTGCGCGCAAAAACCGGCGGCGCATTATCCGAATCATCACTTTCGGAGGCGGCGGCAAAAGTTCGGCCCGGCCAAAAGAGTCGCGGCTCAAAGGTTCCGCGGACATCGGACAACGCAAATATCTCGGCTACATCGTTCGCGTTTACTACGGCGACGACCTGCAGGCTGTTCAGGCGGAACCGGCGCGGCTTTTGCAGCAGTTTCCTCCTTTGAAAAGTCCCTCGGCACGATGACGCGATTGCTTCGAGGCTGTGTTGCTTGCGTCCGAATCAGACGGAGTCACACAGACAATCTTCGACGCGTTCTTCCATGGTTCTGTATTTTTCTTTTTGCCGCCGCAGCAGAAGCGCAGGTTCAGGTGGATCTCAAATTCAAACGATTGCAATACATCGCTTACGAACCGGTCGTGGCGACAGTTGCCATCACGAATCTGGCCGGGCGCGATATTGAACTTCACGACGCGGACGGGCAATCCTGGTTGGGCTTTGAGATCACGGGCAGCGAGGAACAGCCGATCGCGCCGCTCAGCGGTGCAAATCGGGAGCCGCCTTTGAGAATCCAAGCCGGCCAGAGAGTCACCCGCCAGATCAATCTCACGCCGCTGTATCCCGTCAACGAATTCGGCGCCTATCATGTGCGCACGAACATTTACTTCGCGGATCTGGGAAAATTTTTCTACTCTGGCACCCGGGTCTTCGAAGTCACGGACGCGCGGCCGATCTGGCAGCAAACCGTTGGAGTTCCAGGCGGCGCGGGCGCATCCGGCGATGTGCGCACGTATTCGCTGATGACCAATCGTTTTCCAGACCACACTTCTTTATGCGTTCGGGTGCAGGACAAAGACACAGGCGTCGTTTATGCCACTTACTCGTTAGGCCGGACGATCTCTTTCGAGCAACCGCAGGCGGAAATCGATCGCGCCAATCAATTGCATGTTTTGCATTGCGCGGCTCCGCGCGCCTGGTCGTACGCCCGCATCGGACTGAACGGTGAATTGCTGACGCACTCTTCGTTCATGGAAACCAAAACGCGGCCCCACCTTGTTCATTCGGGTGGCGGCGAAATAGCCGTGCACGGCGGCATGGTCGAAGCGCCTGCGCAGAGCTCGGGTAACAAGGCACCAAAACTTTCGGCTCGCCCGCCCGGCGCGCCCACAAAGACGACCGGTGATGCGCAGGAATTCTTTCCGAATCGCTTTATTAGCTGCCGGTCTGCTGACGACATTTCTGGCATGTAGCTCGTGCAGCGAAGAGAAGCAGTTCCGGCGGCGACGGCTCACCCATAACTGTAGTGATCGATGCAGGACACGGTGGGTATGACCGCGGAGGGATTCCCGGCCAGAGGGTTTCAGAGAAAGACATGACACTCGACGTCGCGCGGCGACTTAAAAGTGTCCTCGCAGCCAGCGGTTATCGGGTTGGTGATGACCAGGGACAGCGACGTCTTTGTTCCGTTGGGAACGCGGTGCGCAATCGCCAACTCCTACCGCAACGCCATTTTTGTATCCGTCCACTTCAATTCAGCGACACGACGGGGAGCAAGCGGCATAGAAACATACTTTTACAGTCGCGACAGCCTATCGCCTCGCGTCGGCGATTCATCATTACGTTGCCGGTGGTGCGCCGTCAGAGAAGCCGCGGCGTGCGTCGCCGTGGTTACTTCGTCTTGCGAAGGACGAATATGCCGGCCGTGCTCGTCGAGTGCGGTTTTCTCACTAACCCGACCGAAGCTGCGTACGCTCAGAATGCTTCTTATCGTCAAAAACTTGCCGAAGCGATTGCAGCCGGAGTCAGCAGACGCAATTCCGTCGCGCAGCTCCTTTAGCACGACCCGAGTCGCGACAGCCGAAAGCTATTCCGCTGCAACCGTACATCGACCAAACCAGGGTCACCAAATCCAAAAAGAGCCGGTCGAAGCGTTCGGCCAAGAAAAGCAGTCGACAAAAGAAGAAGACTTCATCGAAACCGGCCGAGATAGAAGCACGCGTGGCGTCATCGGATCGGGAGGGTTGATTGGACCTGCCAATTTTGACTTCGGCGCAGATGCGAGCCGCGGAACAGGCTGCATTTGCTAGTGGCGTGCAAGTCGAGGCGCTGATGAACAAGGCTGGCGCCGGCGTCGCTCAGGCAGTCACGAAATTTTTCCAGAAACCCGGTCGATGCATCGTGTTCGCTGGGAAAGGACATAACGCAGGGGACGCCTTATTCGCCGCGCAGTGTTTAGAGCAGCGCGGATGGAAAATCGAAGTGCGTCTCGCTTTCAAAGAAGCTGATTGCAGTGATCTCATGCGCAAGAAGCTCGCGGACCTGTGCCGGAGACCGCCTGAAATTCTGGGCGCTGTGCCATCGGAAACGGCGAATGCCGGTCTGGTCGCCACGCTTATCGAACTCTCGCCGGACGCCACAGACCAGACAGCCACGACGCAGAATACAACCGCCACAGAAGCGTGTTCGGGCGTTGCTGCTCCGCTCGTTATTCTGGATGGTTTGCTTGGCGTCGGCGCAAAACCACCGCTCCGCGAGCCGATCCGCGCTGCCTGTCGCGCCATCAATCAACTGCGAACAACGAAAGGGCGCCTACGTCTTTGCGGTGGATCTTCCAACCGGTCTCGATACCGATTCAGGCAAGGCAGATCGCGACTGCGTAGTCGCCGATTTTACCGTTACAATTGGTTACGCGAAGCCAGGTCTCGTCGCTGACGGCGCGCTGAATTATGTAGGCCGGATCGAGGTTGTGCCGCTCGACGAATTGCGGCCGCCGGAAACGAAACCGAAAGAAATTATCGCCAGCCCGGCAGCTTTTCGCGGTTTGCTTCCCAGACGCAAATATAACTCCTACAAGAATCAATTTGGCCGCATCGGCGTGGTAGCCGGCTCCAAGGGATTCGTCGGCGCGGCGCTGATGGCATCACAAGGTGCGCTCAGGGCGGGCGCAGGGCTGGTAGAAGTTTTTGTTCCCGAAGAAATCTACGACATCGTCGCCGGCGCGGCGTTCATGGAAGCAATGGTGAAGCCAGTCGCGTCGTACCGTCAGTTGCTCAAGGAGAAAGCCGACGTCTGGGCCGTGGGTCCTGGTCTTGGCAAATCGCGCGCAGCCGAGATCCTTGAGCTCGTTGAAAAAGTGAAGCAACCCATGGTCCTCGACGCGGACGGACTGAACATTGTTTCCGAAAAAACTTCCGTGCTTCGGCGCTGCAAAGGCAAACGGTTGCTGACGCCGCATCCTGGCGAGATGAAACGGCTTTTCCCCGAAGAGCCAACAGTCGCGCGCCAAAACAGCGACGAAATTCTGTGATCGTTTTCCGGTCACACTTTTGCTCAAAGGCAGTCGCACCATCGTCGCTGAACGCGGTCGTCCGTTGAGCTACAACACGACGGGCAATCCCGGCAATGGCCACCGGCGGGATGGGCGACGTTCTCACCGGAGTTTGCGCCGGTTTGCTGGGGCAAGGCCTCTCGCTTTACGATGCTGCGCGAGTCGGTGCATGGCTATGCGGTCGCGCAGCAGAGATCGCAATTTTCAACGGCAACCAGAGCGAGCAATCGCTGTTGCCGCGCGACGTTCTCGATCACCTCGGCGACGCGTTCAAGGAACTGTAGGGCGTCTGTATTAAAGCGCTGCGAAACAGACGGGCATCCGTTTCGCAATCTTTCCTGCTTTCCTGCGTTCCTGATTCGTAGATTCTTGCGGAGTGGCAAAACTTGTTCTGATCGGCAGCGGATTGGCGGGGGCTTGCTCGCGGCATATCTCGGACGGCGCGGATACGACGTGGATCTTTACGAGCGGCGCGCTGACCCGCGCGAAGGGAACATCGTCGGCGGACGCTCGATCAATCTGGCGATTTCGACACGCGGATTCACGCGCTAGAACAGATCGGGATTGCCGATGAAGCGTTGCGACACGCGATTCCAATGCGCGGTCGGATGATTCACGATAGATCCGGCGAGCTGCATTTTAGCCCGCATGATGTCGATCCGAAAAATGTATTAATTCGATCGGGCGCGCGGCGCTCAACACAACCGTTATCGAAGCGGCACAGCGCTATTCCAACGTTCGCGTGCATTTCAATCACAAATGCACCGGCGTCGATCTCGAGTCCGCGCATTGCCCATTTGGAAACTGCAAACAGTGCCGTTACCGCACCGGGGCGACGCAGTGATCGGCGTCGATGGCGCGTTCTCCGCAGTGCGCCAAATCGATGCAGAGCAAGATCGCCAATTTTCAATACGACGAAAGTTATCTCGCTCACGGCTACAAGGAATTGACCATTCCGCCCGGGCCGGACGGCTCATGGCGAATGGAAAAGAACGCGCTTCACATCTGGCCACGGAAAAGTTTCATGATGATCGCGCTGCCTGAATCCCGACGGGTCATTCACCTGCACACTGTTTTGGGAATTCGAAGGGCCCGCGCAGCTTCGCCACGACGAAGACCGATGACGATGTGCGCCGATTTTTCGAGGAAGAATTCCCGGATGCCGTGCCGCTCATGCCAACGTTTGCTCGAAGATTTTCGGAATAATCCAACGGGTTCACTCGTGACCATTCGCTGCGCGCCGTGGTCTTACCGAGGACAAGGTTTGCCTCGTCGGCGATGCCGCGCACGCGGTCGTCCCATTTTATGGCCAAGGGATGAATGCTGCCTTCGAAGATTGCGTCGTGCTGGACGAGTGTCTTGAAGAATTTCCCGAGAACCGCGAGCGCGCATTCGCCGAATACTTTCGTCGCCGAAAAGAAAACGCCGATGCGCTTGCCGATCTTGCGATCGGGAATTTCATCGAGATGCGAGACAAGACCGCGTCGAAAACATTTCGCGCGAAAAAGAAACTGGATCACGCGCTGGAAGCCGCCCTGCCCGGAATATATCTGCCGCTTTACACGATGGTCACTTTCACAAGAATGCCCTACGCAAAAGCAGCGAAGCGGGCGCAGATCCAGGACTGCATTGGTGTATGCGAGTCTGTTCGTAATCGCGGCGATTCCGGTCGCAGCGATGCTTTGGTTAGTCGCAACCTGAGACAAACTCTGGAACTACGAGCGGAATTTCCGTTGCAGGAAATCAGCCAGGCCGATTATCCTCGCCGCATGCGTTTGAAACAGTTGCCAACCTCTGTCGCTCGTCGTCTGGCTCTTGTTCGCCACGTCCGCCCGCGCACAGGACAATCCGTTGGAAGATCCTGACCTTCAGCAGTTGCTGAAACAAGCGCAGGAGATGCAAAAGAACGCGCGCGACCTTCAAAAGAGTCCGGATCGCCGGATACCCGGAAAAACTTGCCGATATGGAAGCAATGGCAAAAGAGCGAAGCGGCGCAACAGGAGCAGGAGGAAAAAGGACGAGAAGGAAAAATTACAGGCCGCGCTCAAGAAACAGCTCGAGGCACCACGGCCCTGTCGCGTTCCCCGATTGGACGCCGGTCACACCCGAGTTCAAACCCGCAGGTAAGCCGACGAAAAAGCTGGTCGATGAGGAAGTGAAAATCGTTCAGACTGGCACCGTCGTCTCTTACTCCGGAGCAACTGGCGGACAGCTGGCAATCGGCAGCAGCCGCAGCGAACGAATCTCAATCAGAGCCTTAACAACATCAACGTTAACGGCAAGATCACGAGGATCCTTTTTCTCAGCACGCGCACCGATCCGAGGCGAAGAGTAGAACTCGAGGCCAGCCCGCGAGCCGAACAGCAAAGTTACACAGGTCGAAATTTCCTCGCCGTTGCCGAAGCCGGATATCGATAAGCGATTACAACGACAGCGACGCTCTGGCAGGACTGCGGCAACTTGCACTTCAGCCTGAGCCGGGATTACCGAAACTGGTTACTATGGCTGATACATATGTTCCATTGATCAGTTCCGGCATTGCCGGTCCACTTGGCCGTTCTACATCTCCCGCGTCTGTGGCAGAAGGTCTCCGCTGGAGGAATCGGGCAAACTTGCTTCCGGTTATCCCGGCGTCGGCAAAGGTTTCGACGCGATGACACTCGCCGCGCTCGGACTCGAAGAGCAGGCAGTCCGAGACTACATCAGGCAAAGCAAGCCGACCTATCCGCAGTTCGAGGCGTGGGTAAAGAAAAACGCGAAGTCGTTAAATCGGGACGCCGTCGAGAAGCACAACGCGGCGGTGCGCGGCTACAATCACGACGACGAAACGCGTAAGGGGATTCTGGGCGCATGCAAAATTGCGGATGACGCTTCTTCGCCGAAAGACGCGGTGAACCTGAACAATCTTGACGATTGGTACGAGTTTCACCAGGCGGTGCTGGCGTAAGTTCTTTTTCGGCCGATTTGGAATGAGGCGGTCGCCGCGACGACCGGCTCTACAACCGCGTTGACGCAAACATATGGCGCATACAGCTTGCAGTGTGCCTGTGACGCAAACGAGAGACGGAGTTGTACGTGCGCTGTCCTCCAGCGCATCCCATTGAGGAGATTCTCGCTTCGCTGAGGACATGACGCCAAACCGTGTGGGCGTTTCGCAGTGTTGCTCCGTCAGGCAGGAACTTGCAAATCGTCCACGCCGGGATTACCGAAATTGGTAACATGGCTGAAACATATGTTCCATTGATCAGTTCCGGCATTGCCGGTCCACTTGGCGTTCTTCATCTCCCGCGTCTCTGGCAGAAGGTCTCGCTGGAGGAAGCAGGCAAACTTGCTTCCGGCTATCCCGGCGTCGGCAAAGGTTTCGACGCGATGACACTCGCCGCGCTCGGACTCGAAGAGCAGGCAGTGCGAGACTACATCAGGCAAGAACAAGCCGACCTATCCGCAGTTCGAGGCGTGGGTAAAGAAAAACGCGAAGTCGTTAAATCGGGACGCCGATCGAGAAGCACAACGCGGCGGTGCGCGGCTACAATCATGACGACGAAACGCGCACGAGGATTCTGGGCGCATGCAAAATTGCGGATGACGCTTCTTCGCCGAAAGACGCGGTGAACCTGAACAATCTTGACGATTGGTACGAGTTTCACCAGGCGGTGCTGGCGTAAGTTCGTTTTTCGGCCGATTTGGAATGAGACCGGTCGCCGCGACGACCGGCTCTACAACCGCGTTGACGCGAACATATCGGCGCATAGCAGCTTTGCGCGATGTGCCTAGTGACGCAGACGAGAGACGAATCGTAACTTTCGCAAAACGGCCGCGACTTTTCAGCCCGGCGCGAAGACGCTGCCGCAGCGCTATTTTGTTTCACCGGAGATTTTTGCTGAAGAGTTGCAGAAGATATTCGCGACCAATTGGGTATTGGTCGGCCATCAAAGCCAGCTCGCTGAACCCGGCGACTATTTCCTTGCGGAAGTAGCGGGCGAAAGCTTGATCGTCGTCGAAAGATCAACGATCGACGATCCGCGCGCTTTTACAACGTTTGCCGTCACCGCGGGGCGCGACTTTGTGAAGAGCAAAACGGACACGCCGCAGCGATTCAGTGCCCGTATCACGCGTGGACGTACGCGCTGGATGGGCGATTGATCGGCGCGCCGCACATGGATGAGACGCCGGGATTCAACAAGGCTGAATATCCATTGAAGCCGGCGCGGCTTGGTCTTTGGGAAGGTTTCATTTTCCTGAATCTCGCAGATGCCTCTGCTTCACTGGAGAAATGGTTTGAGCCGCTCGGCGGAAAGTTTTCGCCCTGGAACCTGGCAACGCTGCGCTCGGCGAAACGGATCGAGTACGACGTCCGAGCCAATTGGAAGTTAATCTTTCAAAACTATTCGGAGTGTTATCACTGCTTGGGCGTGCATCCGAGCTGTCGAAAATTTCACCGTACGACTCCGCAGAGAATGATCTGACCGAAGGACCGTTTCTAGGTGGATTCATGCGGATCGCGTAGCGACAAAAGCCTGACGATGAGCGGCAATGCCTGCGCGTTGCCCGTGGGCAATTTCGGCGACGAAGATTTCCGGTTCGTTTTCTACTACTCCATTTTTCCAGAACATGCTGCTGAGTCTGCATCCGGATTACGTGATGCTGCATCGACTTGAGCCGCAGTCATCCGGAACGCACACTGATCTTCTGCGATTGGTTCTTTAATCCGGAAGCATTCAAGCGCGGCGATTTTGATCCGGAAGATGCCGATTGAGTTCTGGGACATGGTTAACAAGCAGGACTGGCACGTGTGCGAGTTGAGCCAGCAAGGCATTTCCTCGCGCGCGTATCGTGCCGGGGCCGATACCTCGGCGCGGGAAAGCATTCCGGCGGCCTGGGATTGATGCCCGCAGCGGCCATTGGGCTGAGTTCTATCCACAGATTTCCCGGGCACCGCAAGCTCACACGCCTCGCCTTGGAGAGACTGACTCAACTAATCTGCGGACTTTGCTCCGCGGCTGGCGAGCCTGTCGCACTGCAGGTTCGCAAGGTTTCTGTGGCCATCGATTTTTCCGGAGTCTGAGCACCACGCGTTCATTAGGAAGACCAGTGAATTCCAGTCGTGACGAGGATATCGCTACCTTGAGGACGCTTGCAAGCATTGCCATGCCGGTCTCGTTAGGGCAAAAGATGGCTTTTATCGCCAAGACCGTCGATACGAGTCGATTTGCTGCCATCGGCGGGCAGCATGGAAAACATTGTCCTGAGTAAGATGCGGCGGAGCGTCTATCGCCCCGCATAGAGAACGTCGAAAATGAGAGCCCCTTATCGCCACTTCGATCGCATGATAACTCCACTCCGACTCATAGTAGCCGCCTGTGCCGTTCTGGTTTGCGGCCTTTACTGGCGTCTCTGACCGGCACGCCGAGAATTTTCTCGGCATCGGACTTGGTAATGACTTTGGGGACATCCGGTTTGTCGCCAGCGGTTGCACTTGACCCGCGGAGACAACAAGAGCTGTCACAATAAGAAGATTGATGAGTTTGCGTTTCACGGGACTACGTCCACTGCGCTGAGTTAATCATCCTCAAGATCGTTTGGGAAGCTCAAAGCAGTGCGTCTGAGATTTGCCTCCTCCCGTTTGTATGTTGGGGGAGAGGGCGAGGCCAGCGAGGCCGGGTTGAAACGGCAAGCCGCTGCAGCGAGCATCAGCACATGCCGCCGCTTGCATGCGCTAGTTATCTGGACTTGGAGAAGCCTTGCTGTCGCTTCAAAAACCCCGCTCCAGCCCGCCGGAACACGATGAGACGCTGTTCATCATCATCCATCAGACATACGAGCTTTGGTTTAAGCAGTTGCTGCATGAGTTTGACAAAATTAAGAGAGATTTTCCGCAGGCGATCTCTTCGGGGCGATCCACACCTTCAAGCGTGTGCGCACCATCATGAAATGCTCGTGGCGCAGATCGACATTCTCGAAACGATGACGCCATCGTCGTTTTCGAGTTTTCGCGACCGGCTTGAGACAGCATCGGGATTTCAATCCGTGCAATTTCGCGAGGTTGAGTTCGCGCTCGGATACAAACGGGCATCAACGGTCAAGTATCTGAAGCCGGATTATCCGGGTTACGATCATCTTAATGCAGCTGCTGAATGAACGCACGGTGGTGGATCATTTCTATGATTTTCTTGAGACGCGAGGTGCACAGATCCCGACGGAGTTGAAGAATCGCGATGTGACCCAACCGAATGGACCAGACGAACGAGTGCAGAAAGAAATTCTGCGCTTGTAAAAATTCGCCCGAATGCTCGATCCTGTTCGAGTTGATGACCGATTTTGACGAAGGCCTGCAGGAGTGGCGTTATCGACACGTGAAACTCGTGGAGCGGACCATCGGCGCGAAGAAAGGCACTGGCGGATCGCCGGGTGTGCCGTTTTTGAAGGAGTCGCTATTCAGACCGGTCTTTCACGATCTCTGGGCAATCCGGCACGAGACATGTGACCGCGGCGCCAATTCGTGCCGCGGAATGACGAAGCACGAATGTCGAGTCGAACCGATGAACTACAGCCGGAGAAATTCGCGCACGGTCCCGGAAAACAGTTGTGCCTTCTCTTTGTCCGCGAAGCTTCATGGATTCGATCAGTCTGCCCGGATGCGTTTCGCCTAACGAGAACGGGTAATCCGAACCGAATGCGATCCGTTCTGCGCCGAACAATTTGAGAAGCAGCCTCAGCGCGTCGGCGTCATGGACAAGTGAATCGACATAAAACCGCGCCGGCATGCCGTCGTGAGCGAGATAGCGACGCGGACTGGTGCTGTTTTCCGCCTCCACCACATCAGGACGCACATGAAATGCGTGATCGACGCGGCCGATGGTAAATGGAAACGCGCCGCCGCCGTGCGCAAACGCGACGCGCAGTTTCGGAAACCGCTCCGAACACGCCTCCAAAAATCATGGAACAAATCGCGAGAGACGTTTCTGCCGGCATGGCGACCAGCCACGGCAGCCAGTATTTTCGGCATGCGCTCGCTGCCCAGCATGTCCCACGGATGAACAAAGATCGCGGCGTTTAGTTCTTCTGCGGCGCTCCAGACCGGTTGAAGTGCTGCGTTATCGAGGTTCAGAGTATCTACGCGTCCGAAATGCGGATTTGCATCCACGTGCGTTCCGATCTCCGCGCCGCGGAGCCCGAGTTCCCGGACGCAGCGTTCCAGTTCGCCTGCGGCGAGGTCGGGGTCCTGCATTGGAATAGTTCCAAGACCGGTGAAGCGCGTCGGATGATCGCGAACCACTTCGGCGATGTGGTCGTTTAGCCGCCGGGAAAGATCGAGCGCATCAGTCGGTTTTGCCCAATAGCTGAACATCACCGGAACTGTGGAAAGGACTTGCATCGAGACACCCTCCCCGTCCATCTCTTCGATTCGGCGCGTTGGCTCCCATACGTTGTCGCTGATTTCGCGAAACAGCCGGTCGCCGACCATCATTCGCGCGCAGCACGGCTTGTAATGATCGAGCCGCACAAAACCGCCGTAGCCGTATTTCGCGTCGAGGTCCGGCCAGTCGCGCGGCAAAATGTGGGTGTGCAGATCGATCTTCACGGGCTGGAATTGTAGGGCGTTTGATTCGCTCGCGCCAGCGAGCTCTCCCTTCGGGCTTCCCGTCTATGTCGCTTGGCGCCCGCCGGCTCCATTCTGTGAAACGCCAATGTCGAAAGGCGCCTGATGCAGACGCCCGCATTAACGCGTTACAGCGCCTTTACCGGTTGCGCTTTTTCCACTTTCTTACCGCACTTCTTGCAGGTCCGGCGCGCATCATCGCTCCAGAATTCGAGCATTGCCTTGCTAAAATGGTCGACGATGTCTTTGCAATCGAAGTGGATGTCTTCCACCAGTGCTCCACAATTTTCGCAGTAGAAAATGACGTGCTCCTTTTCACCCGGCGGACGGCGCCGCTCTACAACCAACCCAATCGTGTCTGGCGGGCGCTGGGGCGAGTGCGGCACATTCGGCGGAATGAAAAACGTTTCGCCCTCGCGGACAATGTGATCAACGATGCGGTCGCCTTCGCGGATACGCACCTTAATGTCGCCTTTGAGCTGATAGAAATACTCTTCCGAATCAACGAGATGAAAATCGTTCCGCGCGTTGGGGCCTTTGATGACCATCACAAAAAATCACGGCCGTCGTAAAGATACCGGTTGCTCACCGGCGGCTTAAATTTATCAGCATTCTCTTCAATCCACTTCTCTATATTAATCGGCGATTGCACTCTGGTCATAGACATGAGCGTATTTCTGCGCGTGCAAAGCGTCAAACTCACTCTGTCGAGCCACAGCCCAACGGCTCTACCTCGGCGAGCTGAAACCCCGGCGCTTTTTCAGAGGCGACCACTCGGCCTATTAAAAGCGACTTTACAGTTGAATGCGTAACCTCCCGTTGAATAGTATCCGCCGCTTTGTGAATAATGCGCCGAATACTGAGAATTGCAGGCACGCTGCTCGCGGCGCTGATTATTTGCAGTTGCGAAGAGTATCCAGACGCCGTATCGAGCCGGGCCTTTATCCGCGCGCCGCTCCCGCAGGCTGGTGGAACGACGAAGGCGCTTCCGGAAAGCCGCGGATCGTCGTGCACATAGGCGAGCAGAAAGCTTACTTTTACAAAGGCAAAACTTTGGTCGGCGAAACAACCGTCTCCACTGGTAAGCCTGGCTTTGGGACTCCGCCGGGTCATTACACGGTGCTTTCGAAAAGTGCGGACCACGTCTCGAGCCTGTTCGGCGATTACGTGGATGGTTATGGGAATGTCGTTAGGTCAAATATCGACTCACGAAAGGACCGCCAGCCGAAAGGAACCCATTTCGATGGCGCGCGAATGCCGTATGCGATGTTCTTCAGAGGCGGTTACGCAATGCATCAGGGCTACGTCCCGCCATTCGCCGCGTCGCACGGTTGCATCCGTTTGCCGGGACAAATGGCGCCAAGGTTTTCGAGAATGCTCCCGTCGGAACTCCGGTCACTGTAACCGAGTAGTTTGATGACTGATTCGACTCGGATCAGTCAAGTATAGTCGGCAAAGTGCTCGGCTTCGTGTTCGATACTCGTCCGCAGATGGACAACGCACGCGTATGCTCCAGAGTCCGGAGCCGTGCTAACTTATAGCGAGCCATGCATAAAAGTGTCATCGCCGCAGAAAGGGTTTCCGATGCCGGCCTAACGAAGGAGGAACTGCAACGCTATTCGCGGCACCTCATCATGCCCGAAGTGACTGTCGAGGGACAGAAACGACTCAAGGCAGCGCGTGTTTTGTGCATTGGCGCCGGTGGTTTGGGCTCCCCTGCCGCGCTGTATCTGGCAGCAGCCGGTGTGGGAAGACTTGGGCTTGTCGATTTCGACCGTGTTGATCTCACCAATCTGCAACGGCAGATTCTTCACGGAACAAAGGACATCGGCCGCAGCAAACTTGAATCGGCGCGCGACCGGCTGCGCGACATCAACCCAGACATCGAAATTCAATTGCACGAGTGCCGATTATCCAGCGAAAACGCGGAGAGAATTGTTGCTGACTACGACGTGATCGTCGACGGCTCGGATAATTTCGCCACGCGCTACCTGTCCAATGACGTCTGTGTGTTTGCGGGAAGCCAAATGTCTACGGCTCGGTGTTTCGGTTTGAAGGCCAAACGACTGTGTTTGCGCCGCAGTTGGGCGGGCCTTGTTATCGTTGTCTGTTTCCGGAGCCGCCTCCGCCGGAGTCAGTCCCGAACTGCGCGCAAGCTGGTGTGCTCGGCGTTCTGCCTGGCATCATCGGAATGCTTCAGGCGATTGAGGCAATCAAGCTGATCGTGGGCATCGGCGAACCGCTTGATTGGACGCCTGCTGCACTTCGACGCGCTTAAGGTCACATTTCGCGAGCTAAAGCTGCGGCGCGATCCGCAGTGTCCCGTTTGCGGTGAAAACCCGACAATCTTTGCGCCGATTGATTACGATCAGTTTTGCGGGACGCGGGACGACGCAAGCGTTCCTGGAATATCGGTGCAGGAATTGAAAAGGAAGATGGACGCGCGCGAAGCGTTCGAGTTGATCGATGTACGGGAGCCGTTCGAATTCGAGATCGCACGAATCGATGGCGCGAAACTGATCCCGCTCGGTGAAATCCCCGAGCGCGCAGACGAGTTGCACCGCGAGCAAACGTTCATCGTCCATTGTCACAGCGGTCGCCGCAGCGCACAGGCCGTGCGACTGCTGAAGCAACGGGGTTTCGCCAACGTGTATAATCTCGAAGGCGGAATCGATGCCTGGTCGGATTTCATCGATCCGACCGTGCCGAAATACTGAGAGAATTTCACTAACACTGCGGCTTTAGCCAGGACGCACAGACTGGTCATTCCGAGCGGAGCGCAGCGGAGTCGAGGAATCCCGGGATGCTGCCGTACAGTTGAGCACCGGGATCCCTCGACTTCGCTCGGGATGACCGGCTAACGAACCGCGATGCCAATGACATTATTTCTTTACGGCCGCAGCGAGTTCGTCCGCGCTGGGAACGCTGTGCCATTGCGCTAACAATTCCCCAGTTTGTCCAAATACGAACACGCAGAAATCCGTTGCTCCCGCGGACTGACCCAACTGCGAAGCGACTGTCCCGTCAAAATCGGTGACGACAAATATGTCGCTTTCGGCATCGCGCGAGATTTTCTGCGCGTCATACCGCGCCTGAAGCCGTTTTGCCTCTTCACGCACGCGGTGCCGGATGAACGCAGTCGCCATCCGGCGCCCTATTGCCATGTGTCTGCGGGTGAAATGAATAACGGTAATCATTCTGTAAGCCGGATTGCCGAGACAAAATCTGGAACACGGTCGCCCACGGTGCGCGCCTGTTCGCGATCAGCACTCGTCGTCAACACGACGATGGTGACGTGTCCATCGGCTGTGGAAAGTTTGTTGCCGTCGAGGTCGACAAAGCTAATCGAATAGGTGTTGCCGGTTGAAAGCGCGCCACGCGCAGGCATGGCGGGAAGGAGGAGCGCCGTCGCCAGTGATAAAAAGATTTGAAGTGCACGCACACTCACAAGCTAAGCAAATTGCCGAGAATGCGCCGCACTGACAACCCTCAGCTTCGCCGCACCCGTTCTTTTTCACTATGGCCCGCAAACGCGAAGTCTGAGCTGGCTTTGCCTCTCGCTGCTTTTCATTTGCGCGTTGGCTGGGTGCGATCGGATAGGCAATTCCCGTTACGCTCAACTGATGCAGGATGCAGACAATAAATCAGCCCAGGGCGACTTCGAACGGGCGGTGAACCTCTATGAAGCCGCACTCGATGACAGCCCACGCGGTGCCGAGATCCACTACAAACTGGCTCTTATTTACGATGACAAGCTCAACGATCCCGTGAGCGCCCTGCACCATTTCAAACGCTATCTCGCGCTAAGTCCAAATGGCCCGCATGCAAAAGACGTCAAGGATTCGATCAAGCGCGACGAGATCGGCGCGCTCACGGCGTTGTCCGGCGATTCCGTTATCACTCGGGCGGAAGCGGCGCGGTTGCGCAATGAAAATCTAACGCTGCACAAGCAACTGGAAGAGCGCGCAGCATCGCGAACCGCATTTGAGAAGTCTGCAAGGAACCGACGCCAGGAAAGCCGGATCAAAGAAAGCAGGCCAAACCTATGTTGTGCAGTCGGGCGACACGCTCGTTCTCGATTTCGCGAAAGTTTTATAAATCGCCGAAACGTTGGAAAGCCATCCTTGAAGCGAACAAAAAGAATATTCGCGATCCAAAAGACCTCACGGTCGGTCAGACGCTGGTCATTCCGTAACAACCCTGTGAGCCGCTAATGCCCTGACCGATGAAGCTACAACGTCACTCTTCCATTCCGATCAACTCGCGTTGCCAGGGAACCAGCAAGGCCGTTGCCCGCGCAGGATCAGCTGCAATCGCCTCGAGAGCGCCGCGGGATGCAATGAAAGATCGCTCCAATCCAAGTTGCTCGGCCGCTTTGTCGCGCCGTTCGCGCAACTGATCGGCGCGCCGACGCATTTCGGCGGTCGGTCGAGAACCGGAGCGGCGGCGCATAACCGGCCACTCCGATTGCGGCGATTGCAACGCAATTTTCGCTGCTTCGCGGAACGTCTGCCGCCGTCGAGCGGAAAAGTGTTTGTAATCAGGCACGTGTCCCGAAGCGAAACTTTCCGCCGCTTTCAAGAGCTCGTGGTTCTGTAAAATATGAAATGGCGGTCGATCTGCCATTTCCGCTTCTGTCTCCCGCCATTGCCATAGCGCGCGAAGAACTGCTCCCGTATGCGGATCGAGCGCGCCGGCTCCTCCGATGCGCCAAAGTTCATCCTGGATGCGTTCGCGCTCAGCGGCGGCCAGCTCGATTGCACGTCCACAAGATTGCCGAAACCAATCGCGGCGGTGAACTCGCTCCAGCTCTTCCTCTAATTTTGCGGCAAGTGGCAACAAATAATGCACGTCGTCCACCGCGTATTTCAGCATCCGCGCCGGCAGCGGTCGTAGCGCCCAATTTGCCTTTTGCGAATGTTTGTGAAGCTCGACACCGAAGAAGCGCTTCACCAGCGCACCCAGACTGAATTCGCGGATCCCAAGCAACCGCGCCGCAACGACTGTGTCGAAGATTCTGCTCGCCGTGAAATTCAAGCCGCGCCGGAGCATGCGCAGATCGTAATCGGCGGCGTGCAAAACAATTTCTCTCGGTTCCAACGCCTGGCGCAGCGGTTCCAAATCGAGATTGCTCAACGGATCAACAATGAAATCGCAAACCGACTGGACAGTCATTCCGAGCGAAGTCGAGGCTGCAACGCAGCCGCCAGAGGCGGCGAGGCCAGGCTTTCCATCCGGTAGCGCTACCTTTGAGGCAGTTCCGCGGGATCCTTCGACGTTGCTCAGGATGACAGCGGATGGCGCGCTGATCTGGAGCAAACAAAGTTTTTCCCGGTATGAATGCAGGCTGTCTGCCTCAGTATCGAGCGCGACGCGATCGGCCGCCTGGATTTGCCGAATCAAATCGGCCAACTGCTGCTCCGACGCGATCACATCGTGTGAAGCAGATTTTGCGAGTGCCATCTCTCTCACCGCAATCCGCTCAAGAGCAATTCGGCGTTCGTTTTGGTCGCGTGCAGGTTATCGATGAGTTTTTCCATCGATTCGAGCGGCGGCAACGCGGCCATTGTTTTGCGCAGCATCAGCACGCGCTCCCATTCCTCTGGATGATAAAGCAATTCCTCGCGTCTTGTAGCCGAGAGCATCGGGTGAATCGCCGGATAAATCCTTTTCTCCTGCAGCCCACGGTCGAGATGCAATTCCATGTTGCCCGTGCCCTTGAACTCTTCGAAGATCAGTTCGTCCATCCGGCTGCCGGTTTCAGTCAACGCCGTGGCTAGCACGGTGAGGCTGCCGCCTTCTTCCGCGTTCCGCGCCGATCCGAAAAATTTCTTGGGTTTAATCAGCGCCTTCGCTTCGACGCCGCCCGACATGATGCGGCCTTTGCCCGGCTCCAGATTATTATAGCCGCGTGAAAGTCGCGTGAGGCTGTCGAGCAACAGCACCACGTCGTGTTTCATTTCCACGAGGCGTTTCGCGCGCTCCAGCACCATCTCCGCCACTCTGCACATGGCGCTGCACGTTTTCGTCGAAGTTTGAATGATAAATCTCGCAGTCGATCTCCCGCTGCAAATCCGTCACTTCTTCCGGCCGCTCGTCCACCAGCAGCAGGATAAGAACAATCTCGGGATAATTTGCCCGAATCGCTTTCGCAATTTCTTCAGCAAAATGGTCTTGCCCACTCGCGGCGGCGCAACGATGAGGCCGCGTTGCCCGCGACCGAGCGGCGTCAGCAAATCGACCGCGCGCGCGCAGACGGAGCTCGTGTTTGGATTCTCCAGGATAATTCTGCCCTGCGGAAACTGTGGCGTTAGCTTGTCGAACGCGGTCGATTGCTTCCATTCCTCGGCAGGTTGATTCTCGACCTTTGTAACCTTGTCGAGCGACAGGAACTTCTCGCGTTGCACCGGCAATCGCACCGTGCCGGCAACTTTTTGCCCGGGCCGCAGATCGTATTGCTCAATCAGAGTGCGCGGAACGGCCACATCCTCAGGAACCGGCAGAAAATTCAACTTCGGCCAGCGCAGCATCGCGAACGAATCGCTCACTTGATCGAGAAATCCTTCCGCCGAAACGATTGCCCCACCGCCTACTGCCACGCGCACAATGTCGAGAATGTGCTGATGCCGCGAGCGGGCGGGATGCAGATGCAGATCGAAATCGCGCGCCAGCGCTTTGAGTTTCTTCTCCGAAAACTCCTGCAGCTCGTTTAAATCGAGCGCGCGCGGCGCTGTAGTGGCGGCCGTGTCGGCCGCATCTTGTTCCTGCGCAGGCGGCACGCCTTCCCCTGCAGTTTCCGTCTGTGATTCCAATGTCTCTACTTTTTCGTCCATGTTTGCCCTTGCCATGATGCGACCAAAAATCGCGCCTGCTCCATAAGCGACGTTCGATCCCCGTTGTTCCAAACGACGTGATCCGCGCGTCTGATTTTTTCCTCGAGCGGCATTTGCGAGTTAATCATTTGTTTAGCTTCGGCGCTTCTGACCGACATCCGTTTTCGTAAGCGGGCCAGCTGCACCTTCTGCGAACAGGCCACCACGACCACTCGATCGCACAAGCTTTCACCGCCGGTCTCATAAAGAAGTGGAATGTCAGCAAAGAAAAACTTGGGAGAATTGCGATGCCCTTTCGCCTCTGTCCTCCATTGGCGGCGAATCCGCGGATGAAGGATCTGCTCAAGCGCGCAGTTTTTTGGTCGCGTCGGCGAATACTATCGCGCGAAGCTTCGTTCGATTCAAGTCGCCTGCGCTTGAAAACACTTGCGCGCCAAATTCACGCCGGATTTGCTTTTCAACTTCCGGCCGATTCAGGAGCGCATGAGCCGCCTCGTCTGCATCGAAGAATGTTGCGACCGGCAGAAGCTCGCGCAGACATTCGACGAACGTGCTTTTACCCGTGGAAATTCCGCCGGTAATCCCAATTGCAGGCATGACTCAGGAACGTAGAACTTAGTGACGCCACAGCTTTGCGCTGCCTGAAATGCGCGTATCATGCAGAATTTATGACGCAAGAAATTTTGGCAGGAAAGATCGGGCTTGTTTTCGGCGTGGCGAACAAGCGCAGCATCGCCTGGGCGATCGCAAAGGCGTGGGCCGCGGCGGGTGCGCGCCTGATTTTCAATTATCAAGGCGAACGGCTAAAGGAAAATGTCGAGGAACTAACCGGCGAGTTCGGAGAAAAGACTCCGCTGTTTCCCTGCGACGTTACGAGCGACGATGAGATCAAAGCATTTTTCGAGAACGTTCGGAGCCAAACCGATCGCGTCGATTTAATGCTGCACTCCCTGGCGTATGCGCCGCGCGAAGCGTTGGAAGGCGATTTTGTCAGCACGACTCGCGAAGCCTTTCGCGTCGCGCAGGACGTCAGCGCGTATTCGTTAGTCGCGCTCGCGCGCGAAGCGGCGCCGCTGATGACCAACGGCGGCAGCATCGTCGCGATGACCTATTACGGCTCGGAAAAAGTCGTGCCGCATTACAACGTGATGGGCGTGGCCAAGGCCAGTCTCGAAGCCAGCACGCGTTATCTTGCCTACGATCTCGGCCCGAAAAAATTCGCGTGAACTGTATTTCCGCCGGCCCTGTGCAAACGCTGGCCGCCCGCGGAATCAGCGGGTTCACCTCCATGTTGAAACATTATCAGGAACGCGCGCCGCTGAAGCGCAGTTGCGAACCCGCCGAGTTAGGCGCTACGGGAGTTTTTCTCGCCAGCGATGGGGCCGCAGCCATTACCGGCCAGGTCATCTATGTCGATGGCGGGTATCAGATAATGGGCATGTGACCATCTCTTCCGCTTCGCTTACTCTTGCTCTACTCGTAATCGAACCGGAACTGGCGCGCACGGAGTGGTCGCGCCCTACCATATAGAAGACTCATGATCGCACGCATTTGGCACGGGTGGACGAAACCTGCAGACGCGAAAGCATACGAGAAATTGCTGCGCGATGAGATTTTTCCGAGCATCGCCGCGCGAAAGATCGAGGGTTACCGCGGCGCGGAATTGTTCGTTCGCGAAGACGGCGACGAAGTGGAATTCGTCACGCTACTCCGCTTCGATTCGATGGATGCGGTGACGGAATTTGCCGGCCCAGACGCGAGCAAGCCGGTGATTTTCCAAAGCCGAAGCGCTCATCACGCGAATGGAGCAGGCTCGGCATTATCGCGTCGCGATCGGCAAGTGGAATTGTGCCGGCAGGCGGAGCGCTTGCCCTACAACTGACGTGCGCGACGTTGCTCGTAATGGAACTCGCTTCGAAGCTTCGAGAAATCCTCGACAACGAAATTGTCGCGGACGATCCGGAAACGATCGCTGCGCACAGCGGCGATAAATGGTTCGCAACGCATCCGCCGGAAGTTGTCGTCTTTGCAAGATCGACAGCTGATGTGAGCAAGCTTCTTCAGTTCGCCTCGCGCGAGAAAGTTCCGGTCACCGCGCGCGGAGGCGGATTTGGTTATGTGGGTGGATGCGTGCCGGCACGCGGCGGGATTGCGCTCTCGCTTATGCGCATGAATCGCATCAAGGAAATCAACTTTACCGACGCCGTCGCCATTGTTGAACCGGGCGTTTTCACCGGCGAGCTCAAAGCAGCCGTGCGCGCGCAGAAATTATTTTATCCACCTGACCCGGCGAGCATGAAGGATTGCACGATTGGCGGAAACGTCGCTACAAACGCCGGCGGCCCGCGCTGTTTGAAGTATGGGGTGACGCGCAATTACGTCATCGGTCTCGAAGTCGTGCTGGCCAATGGTGAAGTCCTGCGAACCGGCGGGCGCGTGCACAAGAACAAAACTGGCTTCGACCTGATGGGTCTATTCGTTGGCTCGGAAGGAATGCTCGGCGTTGTCACCGAGATCACGCTGCGTCTGCTTCCGCTTCCGCCGGCACGCGCGACTTTGTCCGCGGCATTCGCCACACGCTCCGCAGGCTGCCGAAGCTGTGCAGGCGATTTTTGCGGCGGGATTTCTACCGTCGGCACTTGAAATTGCCGATCATTTCACGCTCGAGGCGGCGCGGCGCGATTTGGGCGAGAAGATCGTGCCAGCGGGAAACGCGCATTTGCTCGTCGATCTGGATGGGCAACAAGAGAGCGTCCGCAGCGAGGCCGCGGCTATTCGCGAATTGATTGAGATGAGAAAACCAAACGCGCTTCAGATGGCCAACGGTGAAGCCGATTGCGAGAAGCTCTGGGCGTTGCGTCGGCAGTTCAGCAACTCGCTCCGCGCAACTGGCCTAACGAAATTAAACGAGGACGTGGTCGTGCCGCGCAGTCATCTGGTCGATCTGATGGAGTTCGCCGAAAAGCTGCAGGCGAAACATGGATTTCCGATCGCCTGCTTTGGCCACGCCGGAGACGGAAACATTCACGTCAACATCATGGCAGACCGCTATAATCGCGACGCTGCTGTGCGCGAAAAGGTCGAGCGCGCGCTCGACGATCTTTTTGCGCAAGTGCTGGCGTGGGGCGGCGTGATCACAGGCGAACACGGAATCGGTCTGGCAAAAAACGATGGTGGCCGGAAGCGACGAGCGAGGTGGCGCGTGAGCTTCATCGTCGGCTCAAGCAAGCGCTCGATCCTGACGGAATTTTGAATCCCGGCAAATTTCTTTGATTCAGGAACCCGGCCACGCACTGTGGTTACAGCGCGCGAATATTTCTGAAGTTTTTGTTGACTCAGGCCGGATCAGCATCAACATTGGGCTCACCTTTTAGGCGCATCGTAATTCGCAGCAGACTGACGCGCATCCGCGTCCTCGTGCACGATCAATTAAGAAAGACGCAACGCCGTCCTGTTTTGCGCCGCGTTAACGAACAACAAATGAAACCTGGAAAATTTACTCACGCGATTGCGGTTCTGCTTTCGTCCATCTCATCTCTTTTCGCACATGGCGCCGCATCGAAGGCAGAACCTGCGAAAACGAAGTTCAGCAAAAATCTGAGAAACCAGCGGACGATCGCGTGCTCGATGTCAGTTCACTCGCGTTCACGCCGGGCAATTGGCCGCAGAATCGGACCGCAACCGGGACAGCGTTACCCTTGGAAAAGCAACATCGTTACCACCATTTTCTGGATCGGCGAGAAACCATCCGGCAACAATCCCGTTCCCAATCGGGTGAGCTCATGGGACAAGCAATGGACTAAAAATTACGGCGGGATGGATGACCCTGATCCTGCTCGTCGCAGCAATTATATTCCGGTAAAATTCACCCCAGGGCTTAATCCGTTCTACTGCGCGCTCCCATACAATGACAAAGCGAGGGAGGGCCATCGGCCCGAAGCGCCGAGTGTTGTTCCCTGGTTCAAAGAAGCGTATCAGGGACCGGCCGTTTCTACTTGCAAAGGCCGATGGATCGCGATCCGCAAAGGCAATCGAACCGCATATGCGCAGTGGGAAGATGCCGGACCATTCCGAACTGATCACTGGCAATATGTCTTTGGGAACGAACGGCCGAAGCCTAATCTCAACCAAGGCGCTGGCCTCGATGTTTCGCCAGCCGTGCGCGATTACCTCGGGTTGAAACCAACCGACGTCACCGACTGGAGGTTCGTGGATTTCAAAGAAGTGCCGCGCGGTCCGTGGTCAACGCATGGCGAAAACAACACGTTCGTGATCAACGATCGCACAAAGGGCAAGGCGCTGGTTGAACGACTGAGCGCGATCGCGCGCTAAAGAAAGCGACTCTCCGTGCCAAGCAAGTCGCGCTGCATTTAGGAATCGCTGATGGCGAGGCGGAGCAGATTATCGCCGAATCGATCCTCGGACAACATCAAGACATCCTATCGGTTACGAAAGTTTATCCGCATAATTCGTCACGGCCTGGAGCTGCCGAAAGCGTGTAAGCGCAGTCGCAAGCGCTCCGCATCGACGCTATTGCGAGAAGTCAGATTCCCATGCCAGAGAGCACCGCGGAATATTCGCTGACGAACGCGCTCAGCTGCGGATGAGAGGCTTCGAACTTTTCAACGGTTTGTTTTAGTTTGTGCAAAACTCTCTCAACGACTTTCGGGTCGTTCCTTCTTGCTAGCGACTTCATGCGCTGAAGCTTCGACGAACCGGCTGATGCTCTCAGCCTCCTCCTCGCTTGTTTGCGCCACCTCGGCAATAGCGGGTTTGAGCTTCAGCGAGCACGGCCAAAAGCTCAGTCTTCTTCTCGGGCGAGATATGATCGGCCGCCTCAACTGCTGATTTGATTTTCTGGATGCGTTCGTCGGTCATGTCCGAATATCATCCCTTGCGCACTTCTCCACAATCTCCTTTGGGCCATCGACAGAGACCGCACTGGGTAGGCGGTCATCAAGTTTGCCTTAGCGTCCGCTGTACTCAGCGGAATCAGATACGCACACCCGCTTGAAAATGCGATGATGACAGCGCACGCCACAGTTCCGATCGTACGCTTAATCCGCGACGACTTGCCTAGTCGTGGTCGTAAGGATTCCAAGCCGCGTCACTATTTACCTGTCGATCTTCATCGCCATCTTCGCCGCCGAAGGGACGATGAGACTTCTTCCATTTCACTTTCCACTTGCCGTGTTTGAATTTCGTCACGGGCATCCAGGTTTCATAACTGCGAGATGCTGGCGCCGAACTACGCGAAGTCCGTATCGGATGACCCGAGCGCCTTGACGGTCTCGATGTCGAGACGTCCAGTGGGCGGAAGTCCAGCGCTTGATTGAAACGCGCGTACGGCAAGAGCTGTGCGAGATCCGTACTTTCCATCAACGCGCCCGCTAAAATATCCGCGGCTCATCAGTTGGGCATCTGCGCTCCGGCGATGATCCGGCGGTTCACCCGAAGCGGCGCGGATTGATAAAAGCTTGCCGGAGTACGGCGGATTGGTCTCCAGCGGACGATCTGGTTGGTTGAATGACGGCGGCGGCGAACTTTGACTCAGGCGAGCGCTTGCATCAGGACGAACGCTGTTGGGTTGAATGGCGGCAGGTTTAGAAGCCGGCTGCGATGCCGACGCAACGGAATTCGAACTCGGATTGACCGAGCGCAACGTCTCCTCATTAATCTCCCCGGTTACCTGCAAGCCGTTGCGAATCTGATAACGCCGAATCGCCGCAGTCGTCTCGGCATTTTTGTCGCCCGTAACGGCGCCGTAGTAAAAACCCTGGTCCTTGAGAGTTTGTTGCAACGACCGAATCCCCTGGTCGGCACGCACCAAACTGACGGCACACAACGTGACGACAAAACATAGCAACGATCGTTTCATAACCACGCAATATTCGACTCGCTATTGGATTCGTATGCGCACGCGCGAGTGCGCGTTTCTGCGCAACCGGTCAGCTGTTCGACTTCGCCTGCGCGACGTAACTTTTTCACTTTTTCAAAATCGACGCCGAGCACGGTGCCAACGAGACGGCCACTTCGATCGTAAACGTTCACTTGCGGAATCGAGTGAATGTTGAATTGCTGCGCGACTGCCGTTTTCCAATTGACGATATCGATCTTGCGCAGCGCAATCTCGGATCATTCCTCGCCATTTGCTTCGAGGCTCGGTGAGAGCTGCCTGCACGGGCCGCACCAATCCGCATAAAAATCTATAACGGTCACACTACCGGGTGCGAGGTGTTGATTGATGTCCACCTGAGCTCCGTGCGAAATCACTGTGATCGGCTCGCCGCGACGGGCCAGCGGCCACCGTCGACTGATTGACTGCTTGTTGTGCGGAATAAGCCGAGGCAATCGCCGCGTTATAATGAAAACGTTCCTGAACATCTTTAGGCAACTCGACGAAATAGACTTTCGAGATTCCCGATTTCGTTTTTAGGACGATGCCGTCAGGCTCCACCCGAGTCACGGTGGCATTCGTGTATTCTTTTCCGCTAACCAGTTTGAAATCGTCAGCGACAGCGACTGTCGTGAAACACAGAATCAAAAAGCGAGCAACCTTCATCTTGCTGATTACGCGAGAGTCTTTCGAGAGGTCACGTTGTGCAATACAAGAGTTTTCTGGCTGCAATTCAATGAGAAATCGGAGTTGATCAAGGATCGCTATTGGCAGAAATATGATGATTGTTGTCATTGCTGCCACGAACCCGTCATCCGAAAATCGGATCATGAATGCACGCACGACGAATAGAATAGAGTTCGTTTGCCAGGTAGCTCGATTTGGTTTCCTGCTTGCACTGGGTGTGCTGGCGCTCAGTGCATTGTTCGCAACCGGAGCTCCGGTCAAAACCGACAACCGTTCGAATCCAAACGCTGTCGCGACCGACACAACTTCGCTAAAACCGCCGGACAAGGGCCAGATTCCAGTCGCGTTTCTGATTTCCGATGGCGCGGTCGTAATCGATTTTTGCGGGCCGTGGGAAGTTTTTCAGGACGTCATGATCCCGGGTAGCGAAGAAATGCCGTTTCGCTGTACACGGTGGCCGAAACGAAGAAACCGATCCGCACCCAGCGGCGGAATGCAGATCGTTCCCGAATACACGATTGAAAACGCCCCACCGCCGAAGGTGATTGTCATTCCTGCGCAAAGTCAGCCGAGCCCGGCTGTATTGGAATGGATCAGAAAATCCTCGAAAACCACCGACGTCACCATGTCGGTTTGCACAGGCGCATTTGTTCTGGCAAAAACCGGACTGCTGAACGGTAAATCCGCGACCACTTACCATGGCGCATTCGGACGTTTCGCCACGCAATTTCCGGACGTTCAGCTCAAGCGCGGCGCGCGCTTTGTCGAGAACGGAAATCTCGCAACCGCCGGCGGTCTTTCTTCCGGAATCGATCTCGCGCTCCGCGTGGTCGAACGCTATTACGGTCGCGAGGTTGCCCGGAAGACCGCTTACAACATGGAATATCAGGGAGAAGGCTGGATGAATCCCGATTCGAACCAGACCTACGCCACATCACTTGTCTCAACTCCTGAGCATCCGCTTTGCACGGTGTGCGGGATGGATGTTGACCCAAAAGTTGCGCCGAAATCTGTCTTTAAGGGCGCGACTTATTATTTCTGCTCAGAAGATGACAAGAAAACTTTCGACGCGGCGCCGGATAAGTTTATCACCGCCGTCACGCCTCAGTCGGCAGTATCCGGTTCCTCCAATTGAACGCGAAACGCGCACTTAAGAACAACACACCGTCATTCGAACCGAGCACGCGCCGGATCGTGTTCGTGGCCGGACCCGGCGTCGAGATTCTCGATTTGGTCGGACCGCTCCAAGTGTTCGCCCGCGCATCGGAAATGCACGCGAGGGAGAATCCCGGATCGCCTCCGATTTACTTCGGTCGAAGTAGCGACGCATTTCTTCGAGTCGATCGCTCATTGCGAACTGCGGTGTGCGCATCACCGCCGATAGGACCTTACGCGAAGTGCGCGGCAAGATCGACACGTTGCTCGTGGCCGGGCGGCGACGCGATCGAGCAGAACGAAATTGACGCGGAAGCGGTGCGCTGGTTGAAAAGAATTTCCCCACGAATCCGGCGAGTCGGCTCGGTCTGCACTGGCGCAATGCTTCTGGCTCGCGCGGGCTTGCTCGACGGCCGCCGCGCTACGACTCATTGGAACTGGTGTCAGACCTTGATCAAGCGTGCTCCGCGCGCGCGTCGATGCGGATCCGATATTTGTCCGAGATGAAAATGTTTACACGTCCGCCGGAGTCACAGCCGGAATGGATTTGGCGCTGGCGCTGGTCGAGGAAGATCACGGTTCCCGGCTCGCTCTGCAGGTTGCGCGCAATCTGGTGCTTTATTTGCGGCGGCCCGGCGGCCAATCGCAATTCAGCGCCGCCTTATCACTGCAACTGACCGATCGAAAACCGTTGCGCGAATTGGAAGCATGGGTGCTCGATAATTTGCACGAAACCGCTCACCGTGCCGCTGCTGGCACAACGCGTCGCGATGAGTCCGCGCAATTTCGCGCGCGTCTTTACCAAAGAAATGAAAACCACGCCGGCAAAATTTGTTGAGCGCTTGCGCGTCGAAGCAGCTCGCCGTCGGTTGGAAGAAAGTCACAACAGCATGGAAATGATCGCCGACGAATGCGGCTTCGGGAACGTCAACTCGATGCGCAATGTTTTTCAGCGCACCCTGAAAATCGCACCCGGCCAATACCGTCGCCACTTTCGCCACCTGAAACATTCGACTCAGAAAAATCAAATTAGGAACGCAGGAATCGAGGAAAGGGATTTCCGAGATAGAAGGTAAAGTCGCGAGGGTAGCGACGAGCGAGAACGGGAGCCGAGCGAGTTTCAATCGAGGAAAGGGATTTCCGAGATAGAAGGTAAAACTGCGAGGGTAGCAGCGAGCGCGGGCGGGAACCGAGCGTGTTTCAACACATGCGAAAATCCGAACGTTCTTTTCCGGGAAAACGGGTTCCTGATTTCCTGATTCAAAAATTCCAGCTTAACGGTCGAGAATCGATTCCAGCGGAAGATCCGGATGGAGATGAGTGGAAACGCGATTGAAAAGCGGTGATTAGCTCTATTTCTGTAACAGCTATTTTGTGAAGTATCCAGTGATCGTTGAATTGTGATTTCCTTAGGATCACAACAGGTGGCAGAGATCTCTAGTTCATCCTCGCCTCCCTTTCCTCCACCAGTCCGTAGAGTAATCTTCGCGTTTTCTAAATCTTCCGCGGTGAATCCGTTTCTAAGGAGGACTTGTTTCGCCATGGCTACCTCGTTCGTCTTGACCGCTATCATCAGCTGATCGCGATCGTCCTTGTTGGCGTGAATCCGAGCCTGCGCTTGAATGGCTTTTTTGAAGCGCTGTGGCGTCAGCGAACTGAGGGTTTTGTTCTCCACTAGTCACTTGCGCCGGCATCATGGGCGAAATAGCAATGACGCCGAGTGATGCAAGGATGAAAGATAGGATGCATCTGCGCCGGAGGTTCATAGCGTGACAGGCTAATAAAGTGCCGTCATCAGGTTCTGAGGGTCAATGTGGGCTTGCCCCTGTTTTCTCGGACAGTGAGGAAGGGATAATTTCAGGTTTGTTTGGATTCAAAGTGAGTTGGGGTTTGGTAGTCAAGACTGGAATGGAGTCTGGTGCGGTTGTAGAAGGTTTCGATGTAATGGAAGATGGCGCTAACGCGCTTTGGTCGAGACAGCGACTTCTACCGACATCGCCGGGGGCGAAGGTCCGGGTTTAGGGCCTCCAGCGATCCCGGTGAAGAGGACGTGGGTCGGCTGGAACTGCTCGACAAGTAGAGTAGCCGCCATGGCTGCATTCACTTTCCCCATCCCGAGTGGGTCAGCACAACCTTTCTGTCTTTCAAGCTCCCGGTCGTGAACCGGATCCCCTGGACGGTCATTTCACGTCTTGTCCGTGAGTTCCTGGCCCAGTGTCTCGATTTCCAGCGTCATTGCACTGCAGGATGCCGATGACGCGCGTGGTGGGAGCTGGCCGGGCGTATTGCCGACCTGGGCGACGCTTGCTGCCGGGAGTAGCAGCAGGAGGAAGGAGAGAACGCAAAGCGATCTGCGCATCGGTTGTCATAGTTGGTCCTTGTTGTGCAGCAGGCCGAAGGCGGCCATGGCGGACCTATTTTGGCGCAGGCGGCAGCGAGCAGGTTTCTGGAAAGCGCCCGCCACGGCGGAGTAAACTCTTTTAGCCAGGGGAACTTGGTTGGATTCACGGCTGCGGGTTCGCCAGTTTTGGAACCGTGGGTCTTTC